>Ga0172379_10000103_pt1 | contig 220734 bp, 216 predicted proteins | sample GrowelOW334metaG_FD_119756 | JGI IMG/M metagenome (GOLD analysis project Ga0172379, IMG submission 119756) | Groundwater microbial communities from an aquifer near a municipal landfill in Southern Ontario, Canada - Groundwater well OW334 metaG | ecosystem: Environmental > Aquatic > Deep...
ACTTCTTCAGTTGACGATTTGAAAATCTAACGATTTTAGAATCATATAAACAAAAAACCACACACTGTGGTTTTTTTGTTATAATAATTATAATGACAATGTCATTGCGAGCGAAGTTGTAACCAACCGAGCGCGGCAATCTCTGGTTTAACGAAACAGACCCGAGATCGCCACGTCGCTATCGCTCCTCGCGATGACAATAAATTTATGAAATTCGATATAATAACAATTTTCCCCTCTATCTTTGATTCTTATTTTAATGAGTCAATCATTAAGCGTGCGCAAAAAAAGGGTTTAGCTTCTTTTAATATCATTAATCTGCGTAATTACACGGCAGACAGACACAAAACTGTTGACGACACGCCATATGGCGGTGGTGCGGGGATGGTGCTAAAGATTGAACCAATCGCTAAGGCGATTGGTTCAACCAAGTTAAAAGTTCAAAGTTCAAAATTCAAAGTTGTGCTCCTTTCGGCTAGGGGGAAAAAATGGAATCAACAATTGGCGAAAAAATATAGTAAATTGGATGAAATAATTTTTATCTGTGGCCGTTATGAAGGCGTGGACGAACGGGTAAAAAAACTGGTAGACGATGAAATCTCCGTCGGCGATTATGTGCTGACCGGTGGCGAACTTGGGGCGATGATCATAGTTGATTCCGTAACCCGCCTCTTACCCGGCGTGCTCGGCAACAGCCAAAGCGCCGTGAATGAATCACATTCCGAGCCGGGTCTTTTGGAATATCCGCAATATACCCGACCGGAAGTTTATATGATAGATAAAAAAAATCATCGCGTACCCAAGATTCTTCTGTCTGGCGACCATAAAAAAATTGAAAGTTGGCGAAAGAAGAAAATGCGACAAACTTGACACTTTCATCTTTTTAGAGTATAGTTGTATTTGTTACTCACATTAACTCTGCCGCAGAGCGGCAGTTTTTGTTTTATGGATATCAGGAATGTTGCAATTATAGCCCACGTTGATCACGGGAAAACCACTCTCGTTGATGCTTTGTTGCGCCAATCAAAAACCAAATTGAATAAAGTTGAATCCTCGGGCGACCTGATCATGGACTCGAACGAACTGGAAAAAGAACGCGGCATCACAATATTTTCCAAAAATGCTGCAGTAGTCTGGGGCGGTACTAAGATCAATATAATCGATACCCCCGGCCACGCCGACTTCGGCGGCGAGGTGGAGCGGGTTTTAACCATGGCTGATGGTTGCTTATTGCTGGTTGATGCCAAAGAAGGACCGATGCCACAGACACGCTTCGTATTGAAAAAAGCCTTGGAAATGAAACTGAAAATCATCGTGGTCATCAACAAAGTTGACAAACCTGATGCACGGCCGGAATATGTTTTAAACAAAACTTTTGACCTGTTCATCGACCTCGGTGCCGACGATGATATCGCCGACTTCCCTGTAGTCTACGCCTCGGCCAAGCAAGGCAAAGCCGGACTTGAGCCAGAGTTAGATAAGATGACCGATATCAGCCCGATTTTTGACGCCATCGTCACCCATCTGCCGACTCCGCCGGTTGATCCGGAAAAACCGCTGCAACTTTTAATCAACACCATCACTGCAGACAACTATAAGGGCCGCATTTCTATCGGCCGGATTTACAACGGCCGCATCAAAGCCGGCCAGGATGTGATGCACATCAACCGCCAGGGTGCGATGAAAAAAATCCGTCTGGTCAGCCTGATGACTTTTGAGGGACTGGAAAGAAAAGATGTTGCGGAAGCAGAGGCTGGTGATATTGTCGCCCTCTCAGGAATACTTGAAGCAAACATTGGTGAGACAATTGCCGATATTAATTCCCCGGTTGCCTTACCGCTTCTGGACATTGAAGAGCCAACCGTCAAAATGACCTTCAGCATCAACGACTCGCCGGTAGCCGGCAAAGAAGGCCAGTTCACCACCTCACGCCAGCTTGAAGCGCGTCTGATGAAAGAACTGGAAACCGACATGGCATTGAAAATTTCAAGCGGCGAAGGCACTAACTGGGTGGTCTCCGGCCGCGGCGAACTGCATCTGGCGATTCTGATTGAACGCCTGCGCCGCGATGGTTATGAACTGCAGATTTCCCGGCCGCAAGCGATTACCAAGATTGTGGATGGTCGGACACTCGTGCCTTTTGAACGCGCCTTTGTTGAGGTGCCGGAAAGCTACTCGGGTGAGGTAATCCAAAAACTCGGCAGCCGCAACGGACTGATGGTAGAGATGCGCGTGGAAAACGGCATCGCCTTCCTTGAATTTGTCATCCCGACCCGCGGCCTGTTCGGTTATCGCAGCGAATTTCTAGTGGACACCCGCGGCCTAGGCATTATGAATACGATGTTTGAAAAATACGCGGAAGAAACCGGCAGTTGGCGCGAACGCGAACGCGGTTCACTTGTCGCTCATGAAACCGGCCAGACAAATCTTTACGGCCTGACTAATGTGCAGGATCGCGGCAATCTGTTCGTCGGTCCGGGTGTGGCCGTTTACAAAGGCCAGGTGGTGGGCCAACACTCACGCCAGGGCGACTTACGCGTCAATGTCTGCAAGGCCAAAGAACTCTCCAATATGCGCTCCAAGGGGGATGGCTCCGCCGAACACTTCAACGCGCCAAAAGCCATGGATCTGGAAGCGGCCTTGGAATACATCGGTGACGACGAACTGGTGGAGGTGACTCCCAAGAGCATCCGCATCCGCAAAATGATTCTGGATGAAAATGATGAAAAACGCCGCCAAAAACAAAATATAAAATAATCATATAATACATAATATTAGCGAAATTTTAGAAAATGCTTAAAATTCAGTTATTTTAGCTAATTTTAGCCTAATATAAACAACTGTTTATCTAAAATAAGCCTTAAACCGTCAGTCGGCCTTAAAAACCATTGACGGTTTATTTGTTTTATGATATAATATTTAATCGTCCAATTTTACATAAATGGGAAAATAAAGGAGTTCCCTTTCTTATAAATTGGTCCGGCCTTTGACAACCGACAACTCTAAAATAAAAAACAAAAAGAAAGAGAGGCACCCCATGGCAGGCAAAGTTGAAATAAAGGATTTTGGCATCAAGGACGACCCGATCATCAACCCGAAATGTGCCCAAGAGTACATCGTTACCGTCGTGGGACGGTGCGAACGTGATGGGCAGCCGTTTTCCGGCGCAACCGGTACTTACTTCCTGGAGCGCGGAAAGATGGGCTCTTTCCCCATCAATCCCGATGGGTCTTTCGAGTTGGAGTATGTAATCCGAGGGACGACGACCAATGCCGCAAAATTCTCCTTCAACATAGCGGTGGAGGTGGAGGACAGCGGACGCATCCGGCGAGAGTTGGAACTGGACGCTCTGCCGTCCACAGCTGTAGCCGATCCGACTACGCTGCAGCCGACCCAGCCGACCGACCCGGTTGCAGAACCGGATCCGACTACGCTGCAGCCGACCCAGCCGACCGACCCGGTTGCAGAACCGGATCCGACTACGTTACCGCCGCCCGATCCTGATCCGATCGTTCCGATCCCGCCGATCCCGCCGCCCGATCCTGATCCGATCCCGCCGATCCCGCCGATCCCGCCGATCCCGGCACCATCGCCGGTCACGATCCACAACACGAACAAGGTGGTTGTGATCTGCGGCCATGGAGGCACGGAGATCAAGGTGCCGGCAAGCGACAACACGGCATCGGCGCCGGAATCCACCACGACCCCGGGACAACCCGCGGCTGTGGTACCGGGAACCGAAAGCCATCCTTCCCCCGAACCGTCTTCGGCAACGGCGTCCGCGTCCGCGGCTGCTCCCTCACCGGAGCCTTCGCCTGCACGGAAGCCCGAGCCGACTATTCCGCCCGCGCCGCCTACGGCTCCGATCGTGATCAACAACGTGAACAACGTAACCGTTAACTGCGGCCCGCCGGAATCCGATAGACTGTCTCTCAGCCTCACGCTCAACAAGGGAACGAACGAGAAGGCAAATGAGCCGAAAAAAAAGATGTCGAGACGTGCCTTGTTTTTCTGGACAGCCGGCATCACCACCGTAGCCGGCACTGTTGTCACAATTTTAACCAGATATGCATAGGAGGGAGGAATCATGGGGATTTTTGATGGCTTTCTGGGTGGAATAAAAAAGAATGCCGGGTTCGTACTGATGGACCTGGCGACCGACATACTCGGCCACAGGCTGATGAAAAAATCCCACGATGACGCCGAGAAAAAGAAAACCGAAGGCGCAAAGGGTGGGGAGAAAAAAGGCGACGACAAGGTCGACGAGGCAAAGCGCGGCGGTCATTTCACCTATGATGATGAGATCGCCTACGCCAACCTGCTCTCCCGCTTCGGTCAAAGCACGGAGCCGACTGACCACGAGATACCGGTCAAGGTGGCCGCTTATCACAAGGCGAAGCTCAACATCATCCAGCAGCAGCGTTTCCGGGTGGTGGTCGGCGCGATGGTCAACAAGGAGTTCGTGGTCGGCACCAAAGAAACGGTCGGTGAAAAGATCACCGACGAAAAGACACAGAAGACCACCGAAAAAATGCGCGACATCGAAGTGAAGGCCAATGCGGGCGTGGAATTTCTCCGCGCTCTCGGACGCCTGTATCCCGATTACAACAAGATGCACGCCCTTGTGGAGAGTGTCGGCATTCTTCATGGAGAGATCGATTTCCTGAAGGCCGGCCTGTCGCATGGCTACCGTGCCGTTGATCAAGGCCTGAATGAATTCTTCGCCAGCAAGGAAGGCGGGGAAATCACCAAGGCAAGTAAAAAATTCCGAGACGATGCCAAGACTCGCCTGGATGAAGCCAGGGCAAGGAGGCGTTCATGAGAGCATTCTTTTCCAATATCTGGAACTTCCTGGTCGGAGTCTGGTACAGGCTCTGCGCCGCAGCAATCAAGCTCGACGAATTTGTCCGTGATTTCATTACAGTTCAACTCGGCATCCTCGGCATCTGCCTGGTTTTTTTCCTGATCGGCTACTTTGGCAGGGTCAGGGGGATGATTTTCTTCGCCGGTCTGGCTTCGTCCGCGGTAGTGCTGCTGACGTGGCGCTGCGCGGATGTGGCTGTCGATCTGTTCGCCGGCCTGACCAAGCGGCCGAAACTGCTCGGCGCCATCACCGCGCCGATCAAGGAGGAGCTGAAAAAACTCCTCAACCCGCTGAAAACGATTGCGCTGTTATTGGCTTTCGTTGCGGCGGTCGTCTCCATCCGGGGCACGAACTACTACACCCCCCGGGAACTGATGATCTGGGTGTCGTTCGGCTTTTTTATCGCCATCTTTGTCGTCTGGGTAGACGCCAAGGTGACGATGATCGGCCACGCGCTCTTGCTCATCCTGTGTTATTTCATGTTCGTGGACTTCATATCCCCGATCCAAGCACGGGGGACTCTCGATTGGATGGAAGCCCATTCCATCCGTCGCAATATCGTCCGCGGCGACACCATCAAGGACCTGGAGATGGTGGTCCTCGACAACAACACGACCCTGTTCGAGTCCAACGGCGACAACAATTTCAACGCGTTGAAGGACAAGGCGAACAACAACACGGTGGCCAAAGTGGTCGGCCGCCAAGACGACAAAGCGAGCAAGGAACCGCTGTACGAAGTAGTCATTCCGAACGAAGGAACCTATATCGGCGGGAAACATTATTTCGTCCCCGCCAGGCAAACCAGGCCCTACATGCAAGCCGCTCAAGCGGTCCAGGGGGCGCCCGGAAAATTGCCACCGCCAGCCGAGGCATCTTCCGTGCCGAAGCGCAGCTCTTTTTCCAAGGAATTATCCGTTGCACTCCAGCCCCGCCAGGTATACACAATCGACCAGGTCCAGGCAGGACAACGCTTCCAGTATCCGGCCTTCAATGGTCATTTTGAGCACCGGGTGGACAGGGGTGACGGGCAAGCATGTTGGAAACACGTTACCAACAACTTGCCCTGGACCGCTGACGCAACTGGTTCTCTGCAAGTACGAGCCGGAAACGAACCGGTGAATCTGACGGCCGGCCTGATGTAGGTCGGCAGAAAGGAGATATCTTAAAAGGGCAATCTACGGATTGCCCTTTCTTTTTTATCCATCTGTTAATTTTTCTATTTATTTTGTATAATGGTAATAAGGTTAATAAATATGGCAAAAAAATATACAATCGTTTTATCGGTAATATTCTCATTCTTATTGGCTACACCCTTATTTAGTGCGGTTGCTGCTGATTGTTCAAACACTTCGCAAGATGGCTCCGTCTCCCTTTGCAACCCGCTTGGCTCTGTTACCCCCCAAACCCTGATTGGCAAGGTGATCGGGGCGGCGCTCGGCATCGTCGGCTCGCTCGCACTTCTCATGTTCATCTACGGCGGCTTCACCTGGATGACCAGCGCCGGCAGCCCGGATAAAATAACCAAAGGCAAGGGCATTATGGTCTGGGCGGCCATCGGCCTGGCGGTCATCTTCTCCTCCTACGCCCTGGTCAAATTCGTAATCGATAATTTGAAGTAAAACACGTAACACTTATTATAAAATCAAACAAAAAAAACAACTCCTACTTAGGGAGTTGTTTGCGTTATGTGCCTGCCCGCCGATGAGGCGGGTTACGTGATTAACAGCGCCGCACCGATCGCGCCTGCCAACTTGCCAAGCTTTGCTTTGACCAGCTTCACTTCTTTGGACTGCGGATTAACGATGAATTTTTTCATTGACTTCTTCACCTCGGGTAAAAACAGATCGCTTGATTCCATCACCCCCCCGCCGACAATAATGATTTCCGGATCCAGTAAATTTACTATGTTCGCCAGAGCAACGCCGAGATATTCCCCCACTTCTTCAAACGCCTTGCCGGCCAACGGATCGCCGCGATAAGCCTCGGCTGCCAGACTGCCGGGATTATTTTTCGTCATTTTTTGATATGCCCGCTCCAGATCAAGTTTTTCCTTGAAATCGACGACCATCAGACTGATTTCCATCGCCGGACAACTGCTGCCGGTGAAAATCTTGCCACCCGTCCACCATCCGCCGCCGATGCCGGTGCCGATCGTAATGCCGAAAACGCTCGAATATTTCCGGCCGGCGCCGACGAGCGACTCCGCCCGGACAAAACACTTGGCATCATTATCCACGGCCACTTCAAATTCAGCGCCGAGTTTTTCCCGGATCAATTCTTCGATTTTCGTGCCGTTCAAAAAAGGCAGATTCGGCGCGTTATATAATTTATGATCGCGATATTCAATCACTCCGGGCGTGCCGATACCTATCCCTTTGATCTTCACCTTATCTTTTTTTGCCCGTTCCTTCAATGGCTCGATCAACGCGCCGAGCATCAATAAAAAATTATTCAGATCGTCTTTCGGCGTGGCCAAGGAATAATCAGCTAAAACCTTGACGCCATCGAACAACACCGCAGCCATCTTGGTGCCGCCCACATCTACGCCGATAGTATACTTTTTTTCATTCATATATTGTGTCATCCTGGAGTCCCGCTTCGGCGGGACGATAGGATCTTGTTTTTATATGATCTAATCTGCTAAATCTTTCCAATCCTTATTAAAAGCATTAATTAAATCGATTTTTTTACTCCTTAACAAATTCTTAATTTGTTTTTCTCGGTTTATCGCCATCGTGACATCTCCAAAACCTTCATAATACACTGATTTATTAACATTATATTTATAAACAAAGCTAGTTTTGTTTTGTCCTTCTTTGTGTTGCCAATTTCTTTTCAGTAAATTTGCAGTTACTCCAGTATAAAGAACTTTATTATATTTATTGGTATTTATATAAACAAAATAAGTTTTCGCCATATTTGTTTGTCATGCTGGAGTCCGCTCTGGGCGGACGATAGCATCTTGTGAAAAACCATGAGATCCTATCGCTCCCTCCTGTCGCTCCAGGATGACAAAGGGGGAAGGTCCCTCCAGGATGACAATATTATTTCCCAAAAAGCGTCTTTGCATAATCCCAATAGGCCGGCTGGTCGTTCTGCAGCTTTTCCCAATACCACCACTCCGCACCCCAAAAATAAAAAGTCCTGAAGCCGGCCTGGCGGGAAAACTCGACGATCTCTTTGAATTTGGCCAGGCTCATCGTTCGATCTTTTTCCTCGCGCGTCATCTCTTTATAAGAATTCGGCCCCCAAGGTTCGGCCGCGAGCTCGATCACGATCCAGTCTTCCGGCTCAGCGAACCAGCCGGTGAGACGCTGCTTGAAGCGGAAGAAGGCCGGACTGATCGGATAGTGGATGTAACTTTTTAAAAAACGGGAATAAGTGTCGCGATACATAGTGGTACCGAAGACATCCGCGCGCTTTGCGGCCGGAATCCAGACAGATAATTCCCCCGAATCAGTGATGATGACCGGCCGGCTATCCAGCGATTTAACCAAAGCGATCTCCTTGTCCAAAAAAGCGGGATCAAGGTTCGGACACTCGCCGAATTGGTTCAGGAACGGTTCATTTTCCACCTGCCAGGCGATGATATTGGCGGCGTTGCGATAACGCAGTACCGTGGCCTGGAGATAATCGAGCAATTCGGCCTCCCTCTGTTCTTTCGGCAATGCGGCCGCCCAATCGGGAAAATGGCATTCCGGCCAGCGGGGTAAACGACCGCCGGCCGCCAAAATCACGCTTGCGCCCCGCGTCGCAGCCTCATTCACCTGCCAATCAAGATCGTCCCAGACATATTCACCCGACCTCGGCTCCACCTCGTCCCAATAAGCCGAAAGCCTCAATCGTCTGGCCCCTAGATCGTCCAGAATGGCGCGATAAGCGGCCTGCCAATCGAGTTCCAGGTGCCTCGCTTGTTTGACCGAAAAAGTGACACCATAGACCAGCTCCCCCTTGTCATAGGCCTTGCCGAGGCTGAGCACCAGTATCATCAGCATCAAACCGAAAACCACCAACAAAATATTTTTTAATCTTAACAATCGTTTGAACATAAAAAATATCAGCTATATCGGCCAAATATAATTCGGATCAGTCGCTTTCAGGATAGAATTCAAAACGAATATCGTGATGCCCCAGGCGGCAAGAATAATCACCAAGCCGATCGCGCTGGTGCGCAACTGCTCTTTCGCCTCATCAACCTTGCTGGAGTCGCCCTGAGCCATCATCCATTTATAGCCGGCGAGCACGATAAGCGCTAAAAACAGGATTCCCAACAACCCCAAAAATACGCCGATCACTTGCGCGATTATCACCCGGATATCCCTCGGAGCGGAGCTCGTAACACCAAAAGATGTCGATACGTCTTCCATGCCCTCCTGGTCATCCCACAGCGCAGCGCTTGCGATTTGCGGCAAAGAAAAAAGTGTAAGTTGTAAAATAATAAACCAGCAAAAAAATGGCACTAATTTCAAAAAACCTCTCTTCCTGATTTGCTTCCCGCCGGATATTATTGTTTTTTTCATACGAATGAGTAAATAAAATTTATTAGATATGAAAATATTTTATTATTTACATCCTTCTGCCAGCAGGGGAAATAAGGTTGATTTAAATTGCTATATAAAATAAAATGAAACCTTGGCTAAAAGAATCAGCGGTTATTATTAATTATAAGCAAAATCGGTAAAAAATGCTACAATAGTAGTATGACTCTAGCAAAAAAAGTCGCCCTGAACACCATTGTCCAGACAGCGAGTAAAATCATCTCTACGGCCCTGGGCTTGCTTACAATAGCTTTGATGACGCGCTATCTCGGTCCGAGCGGTTTCGGCGAATATACCACCATCATCACTTTTATCTCATTTTTCGCTGTCATCGCCGACTTGGGTCTGACCCTGGTGACCGTTCAACTGATCAGCGTACCGGACAGCGTGCCGGGCGATACGGCCAACGACCAAAACAGGATCCTATCCAATCTGTTCAGCTTGCGTCTTCTATCGGCCCTCTTTTTCTTAGGTTTAGCGCCGATAATCATTTGGCTCTTGCCATATGATCAGGCAATCAAAATCGGGGTGCTGATCGCTACCGCTTCTTTTTTATTTCCGGCTCTCAATCAGATTCTGGTAGGTCTGTTCCAAAAAAAATTGCGCCTTGATCGCGTTTCCATCGCCGAGATTGCCAGCCGACTGCTATTGTTTGCCGCCGCCTTTGCAGTAGCTCATTTTGGCTATGGTCTTGATGGCATGCTTTACGCGCTTGTTTTATCAAGTGCGCTCAATTTCGGCCTGCTTTGGTTATTCAGTAAAAAATACGCTAAAATAAGCCTAAATTTTGATAAAAACCTTTGGCTGACAATCATCAAAAAAACCTGGCCGATCGGCTTGACGATTTTTTTGAACCTGATTTATCTGAGAGCCGATACGCTGATCTTGTCGCTCTTACGCGATTCGAACGAGGTCGGCATTTATGGCGCCTCTTATCGCGTAATCGATGTGCTGATCACCCTGCCATTTATTTTTGCCGGCATCGTCCTACCGATCCTGACTGCCGGCTGGCAATCGAATCGGGATAATTTCAACTCCGTACTGCAAAAATCATTCGATCTGATGGTGCTCTTAGCTTTGCCGCTGATCGTCGGCACGCAATTCGTCGGCAAACGCATCATGACCATCGTGGGCGGAAGCGAGTTCGCTATTTCCGGGGATATCCTCAGGGTCCTGATTCTCGGTGCCGGCATCATCTTTGTCGGTACGGTTTTTTCTCATGCGATCATTGCGATCGACCATCAGAAAAAAATCATTTCAGCTTATGCCTTCGTCGCCGCTACTGCATTGATCGGCTATCTTGTCTTCATCCCTCGCTACGGTTATTATGGAGCCGCTTGGGTGACGATCTACAGTGAACTCGCGATAGCGCTAGCCGCTTACATCTTGGTAAAAAAAGTTACCGGTTTCAGCCCCGGTCTGTCCGTCGCCGGCAAGGCTTTTGTGTCGAGTCTGGTGATGGCCGCCGCACTCTCGCTCCTGTCGGGACTGAACCTGGTATTCCTGGTGATATTCGCAATCATGGTTTATTTCATCTGCCTTTACTTCCTGAAAGGCATCACCAATCAACAAATTTTAGAACTGATCTCCAAGGGCTAGAATTGACTTGCTGCTTAATAATCTTTTTTATTGCAAAATGAATCAGACAAAAAAAATCCTGATTATCGGCGCGAACGGCGCTTCATCTGAGCTATTGCCGGAGCTGATTACCGAACTGCTCCCCGCCGGCTTCGACTTCTCCCTGCTTGGCGAAAAATTTTTTCAGCTGAACCGTTTTTTTGCGGATAAAAAATTACCGAGAAAACGGGCATGGTTCGGCCCGAAAAATATCATCCTCTCCAGCCTGCTGCGCCCTTGGTTCTGCCTGATCTGGCTCGTCAGGTTCGGTTATCGACGCTACCAAAAAAATCTCGATACCGTCATCTGTATCGGGATCCGCGTTCAATCGGCCATTCAGCTGCCGGCCAGATTATTGAAAATAAAAACAATCTGCCTGATCCTGCCGGAGGATGCGCTGCTGCAAGCCAAGCAGGCAAAAAAACGATTGCTTCGTGCTGTCCGCGGTACCGTTCTGGTCGTTTTCCTTGAGAGATCGCGGGAACAACTGCTGCAATCGGGCTGCAGCGCCGAACAGATCAAGCTAGTCCGGCCCGGCATCCGCCTGCATCAGCATAAATTCCAGGAAAATATCTTCCACAAGATCGCTCAGGCCGAAACCCAGACAAAAAAATTTTTTAACATCGGCTTGTTGAACGGTCTGGAGACGGAAGAACAGGTGACGGAACTGGAACTGATTTTCCAGGCGATCAGGCAGGCGCGGTTGATCATACCGAACATCCAGTTGATCGTGCTCGGGGAGGGCAGACAAAAAAAGAAGCTTCTCTGGCTCGCAAAAAAAATGGAGATGGAATCTTTGGTCTGGCTGGTCGGCGAGCAATTGCATCTGCGTAAATGGTTGGATAGTTTCGATGCCTTTCTGGCGATCAAAACCAAGCCGACCCTGGATGATTTCCTGTTGGTACTCAAAACGATGGAAGCGGAATTGCCGGTCATCGCGCCGGCAGATGTCGGCTTCGAGGAGCTGATCGACGACGGCATAAACGGCTTGTTGACCGGCGCGCCATCCAGCGAGGCGCTAGCCACTCAGATCATCCGCTTAAAACAGGACAAACGGTTGATGCTGCGCCTCAGCCAGGCGGCGCGTGAACGCGTAGAAAAACAATTCAATCTGGAAGGCGTTGTTGAAATATTTAAAAAATTACTATGAATTTAGATGTAAAAGAAAACCAGGCAGGAAACAGATTGGACAAATTTTTGACCAATGAGCTCGGCCAGGCGCGCAATCAGATCCAAAAAATGATCAAAGCCGGCCTGGTCTCGGTTGACGGCCGGGTCGCCAGCGCCAACTATAATTTGAAGGCCGGCGATCAGGTGGTATTAAAAAAACCGACGGCAAAAAAAGCGGACGCGAAAAAAACCCCGATCAATTTTGAAATCATCGCCCAGACCAAAGATTACCTGGTGATAAACAAGCCGGTCGGTTTGCTGATGCATGGCTCGCCCGACCTTAATGAGACCAACCTGGCTGATCTTCTGGCGAAAAAATACCCGGCGCTCTCCAAGGTCGGCGATGATCCATACCGCCCCGGCATCGTCCACCGCATAGACAAAGATGTCAGCGGTCTCATACTGGTCGCCAAGACGCAAAAATTCTTTGATGCGGCCAAGCAGCAATTCATTGATCGAAGCATCAAAAAAAGCTATACCGCTCTGGCGCACGGTAAAATCAGCGCCGACCAGGGCTTGATCGACTTCCCGATCGAGCGTGCCGCTGCTGGGCACAAGATGGCGGCCAGGCCGAAAGGCGCTGACGGCCGACGCGCGATCAGCGAATTCACAGTACTCAAAAAATTCAATCACTTTACCCTGGTCAAAGTGGCGATCAAAACCGGACGCACGCACCAGATACGCGCTCACTTCTCTGCCTATGGCCATCCGCTGGTCGGCGATAACCTCTATGGCAACAAATCGGCCAAAGACAAAAATAAAAAATTAGCGACCGCCCGTGTGTATCTGGCAGCGGACGAACTGTCTTTTGTCGATCTCGATGGTGAACGGCAAAATTTCAAACTGGAATTGCCTGAAGATTTTAAAGAAATATTCAAAAAAATTAAATGATCCTTCAACAAGTTCAGGACGAGAATGCAATAACTAACCATAAACATACGCTCATGAATTTATCACTACTTGTAGTGAGCGTAGTCGAACTATGATAATTTCTATCGGAGGCTACATGGGCTCGGGAAAATCCACTGTCGCCAAGATGCTGGCGGAAAAATTAGGCTGGCCCCGTTATTACATCGGCGGCTTGCGGCGAGAAAAGGCGCGCGAACGCGGCCTGACCCTGGCCGAATATAACCGTCTCGGAGAAACCGATCCGGCGACCGATTTTGAGGTTGATGAATATCAAAAAAAGTTAGGCGAAACCGAGGATAATTTCATCATCGAAGGACGCACCTCCTGGCACTTCATACCCCACTCGCTGAAAATTTATCTTGATGTAGATAAAAAAATTGCCGCAAAACGAATTTTTCACGACCTGCAAAAATCAGTCGACCGCAATGAGGCGCGTAAATTCGATACGGAAGAAGCGGTGCTCGCAAATATCCTGGAACGGGAAAAAAGCGACCGGGCGCGTTATCAAAAATATTATCAATATGACGTTTATGATCCGTCGCACTATGATTTTGTTCTCAATACCACGAATCTGACAATCGAAGAGGCTTTTGAAAAAATTTTTGAATTTATCAAACCCAAGCTTGTTCCGGTTGACCCCGTTAGACAAAATAAAAATCTTAAAAAATAAAATTTAAATTTTAAGGCAAAAAACTAAAGTTCATCTCAATACCTCATTTAGGTCTAACGGGGTTGACAAATAATCGTTTTTATTATAATATCTGATAAGTAATTAACTATGGAAATAGAACTTCTACGGTTCTATTTTTTAATCCATCAATTAATATGGCAGAAGCAAAAAGCGTCGCCGAAATCGTGGCAGAGTTAAAGCCGGGCATGACGGTACGTATCTTTCAAAAGATCAAAGAACTCAATAGCAAAAATGAGGAAAAAGAACGCCTGCAATATTTCGAAGGCATAATCATCGCCATGAAACACGGCAAAGGCGTAAATGGCACCATCACCGTGCGCAAGGTGACTGACGAGGTCGGCGTGGAAAAAATCTTTCCGCTCAATTTGCCGACCCTGGCTAAGATCGAGATCAAGAAACAGGTCGAGGTCAATCGGGCCAAGCTCTATTTCCTGAAACGCGGCTACAAGAAAAAGCTTAAGGATAAAAAAGTCGCCTAACCGGCGGCTTTTTGCAGACGTGGCGGAATTGGTATACGCGCATGCTTGAGGTGCATGTGGAGTGATCCGTGAGGGTTCAAGTCCCTCCGTCTGCACACTATGGGCGCATAGCTTCCACCTACGCTAAAGCTTCGGCGGAGAAGTTATGAAGTCCGTAATGTTTTTACTAAAAACTCGCCCTACGAAGTTTTAACGTAGTAGGGGGCGCATAGCTCAGTTGGTTAGAGCGCCTCGTTTACACCGAGGAGGTCCAGGGTTCGAGCCCTTGTGCGCCCACAAACAACAAACTAACCGCAGGTCAAAATTTTTATTTATAGCACAAGGGTGAGAACCCTGGCATGACAAACTAGCCACAATAGATCGAACTTTCCGGCTTCCGATAATCTACTACTTTCACAAAGGTCACACATTGATGGCGTGGGGCTTCCGCCCCGTTCGAGCCCTTGTGCGCCCACAAATAACGTTAACATTCAACTAAACCGATCTTTATCAAACCGGGAGGTGTCGATGATGGCCGGAAAACGAAAGCGTGAGAAACGTTGTGCTGCAAAGGAACCGACCTATGGTCCCCCGCCGCCGCGCGTAGTCGAAAAAAAACTGTCGCTCGAACAGATCAGCGAGAACGTGGCGATGCACATCCGATTACTTGAACGGGCTCACGAACGGACCGCCAAAAGCACCCTGAGGTTTGGCCCGCCGACCAAGGCTGATCGGAGGAAATAATGCCTGAATTTACGAGACCGGAATTGATGGAGCTGATCAAGGCCGTCGTCTTGATCGCCGGAACGGTTGTCGCCTGCACCCTTTTCTGGATCGGTAACGCTCTCCGCTCCCCGGAATGGGAAAACAGCCACAAGTATATCCAGTACAGGCCGGCGGTCAATCTCCAAACTCGGCAATGGGTCATCGTACCCTACCTGTCTGACGAGGCCATCGAGGAGATCGTGTCGCCTGATCCCCCGCCCATGTATCGAGTCGCGGAATAAGCCCCGCTGCAGCCACCCCAAGCCGCCCGTCCCAGAGGCGGCTTTTTTTATCAATGAAAAAAGCCCGTCGATCGCTCGACCGGGCTTTGTTTTTGCTGCGCTGTCTTGCGACAGCCTACATGACTTTCCACGGCATACTTGTTCCGCCGCAGAAAATAGGTACGCCCTCGTAATCCAAAGGCACGTCCCACGACTCCTTCTTGATCGTAACCGTCCCTTCACTGGGCGACAGTTCGTAAAAATCTACCCCATAACGGGAGACGAAACCCTCCAGTTTGCCCAGAGCGCCTTCCTCTTCAAAGATCTGACACAGCAGAGGCAGGGCGACCGGGGCGGAAAAGATGCCTGCGGCCGGATCGCTTCCCTGTTTCCGCGCCCACGGATGAGGAGCGCTATCTGACCCGAAGAAAAACTTGCGTCTGCCACTGATCATGGCAGCGCGAACCGCCTGCCGGTCTCTTGCTTTTTTGGCGATCGGCTTGCAATAATTCAACGGATAGATGATGTTCCCGTCGGCATCGCAGACATCCTCGTTCGTGAGAATGGCGTGATGCGCGGTCAAGGTGGCCGCAACGTTGGCGGGGGCGTCCTTGATGAATTCAATCAGCTCCATCGATGATGCGTGCTCGACGACTATCTTGAGGCCGGGCACCATCATGATCAGATCTTCCAGATACTGGATGGCGAGCAATTCTTGAATTTCCCGGGGAACGGGAAGATTCGATGAGGACAGGCGGGGCAGTTCAAGATGAATGGAAAAAATTATTCCCCTGTCACGGACTGCTTCCAGGAGCTGCAGCTGTCCATACAAATCAGGCAGATTCAGACCGACCGTTCCCCCGGTGGACGCGCCGCCGGGAATGAACTTAAGCAGCTTTGCTCCGGCTTTCCAGGCGGCATCAAGTGTTTCCACCGTAGTCTTCCGGGTCAGCATGATCGACATGATCGGTTGAAAACCGGGTTCGACGTTCAAAATCTCGTCGCGGTAGGCGATCATGCGAACTGCATCATCGACCGGGTCAGGCAGATTGCCCATCACCACCGCCCGCGGAAAAACACAGGCGGTAAATTGCGCGACATCACTAAGCGTTTTTCCTGTCCGGAAATGCACGTGCGGATCAAACGGCTTGGGTATCGTTATCTTTTTCATGCTCTCACCTCCCGAATAAGCGATATGCTTCGTTATTGATCCCTTTTAAGCGCCAAGGGCGGACCATCGAGGCGCGGGCATAAGCGACGGCGTCCGCACCGACTGTCTTGGCCAGTCTGACATCATCCTTGGAAAAAACTCCACCGAGGATGATCGGTAAGACTACGCCCGCGCTGCGGATGTCATCCACCAACCGGGCGGCCAATTCGAAGTTCTCTTCGCAGGAACAGCCGCCGCCACCATATTTAGCAAGCGGCGAGGTCGTGCTGCCGAATTTATATTCCCAGCTGATCTTGTCCGGCCGCTGCCCGAAAGAAATGGTATTTGGCAAATCAAGAAAATCGCAAAGGCCTGAATCGACTACGCGCTCGACCATTTCGACCGAGGTCAACACGTTGATCTTGATGCCCTGCGGTATCCCCAAGATTGAAGTTTCCTTGAGATGATCGACCGCCTCTGCGGTAAAAACCGCCGGATCGTGCTTCGTGTTAGGACAGGATTCATTCACTTCCAGGGCGACCGGCGCCAGAAAATATGGCAGTTCTTCTTTCAAGATGGCAGCGAACTCGCGCGTTTCCAGCAACCTCGCCTCCCTGTCTTTGCCGAGTGGCATAAAAGAGAGGACGAATGGCTTGTTTATCATCTGCAGGCGGTTGGTCGCCAAACCGGCCTCAATCCCCGGGTTGACCAGTCCAACCGCGTTCAGCGCGTCGCCGGTCAAAAAATTCACCTTGATGCAATCCGGCAGTAGATCGACCGGCTGCCAGGTCACCTCATCGATAACCATATTGCCCTGATCGCCGCCTTTTTCCGTCTCTTTCGGCATACGACGATACCGGGTAAAAGTCTTGGTAATCATCGTCGGTCTCTTGATGTCCCACCCGGGAATGAATCGATATAACTTATGCTGCCGATAACCCTCTCCGAAAAAATTTCTTGTTCCGGAAGAGGTAAAGACCGGTCCGAAATCCACGCCGCGCAGAATCAATCCTTTCATGTTCCCTCCTTGGGGTTAAACCCTTTATTGTTGTTTATTCCGATATTTTCAATGAACCTCAGTCAAATTCTCGTGACTATTCAGTGTAACATTTTAAACCTTTATGTCAATCAAAGCGGGTTGCCAAAAAGCAAATTTAAGGCTAAAATGACGCTATGTACCCCGTCAGACATATAGCGGGTTTCATATTAATATATGGCAAGTAAAATATCAGACGGGACGAAATACGTAAGCGGATCGGAAAAAGACACATTCAATTTCGCCAAAAAATTCGCTCGAAGTTTGAAGGGCGGAAAAGTTATCGGTCTGATCGGCGACCTCGGGGCCGGCAAAACCGTCTTTGCCAAAGGCTTGGCCTCAGGGCTCGGCATCAGACAAAAAATTACCAGCCCCACCTTTGTTCTGATGAGGGTCTACCCCATCAAGAAAAAAGATATAAAAAACTTAGTTCATATCGATGCTTATCGGCTCAAGTCAACCGCGGACCTGGAAGCGATCGGCGCCGAGGAGTACATGAATGATCCGGAAGCGATCGTACTGATAGAATGGGCGGACAGGGTGGTCGAAATCATGCCGAAAAATGTCACCCTCATCACAATTAAGACAGATAAAGGCGAACAAAAACGAATTATAAATATATAACACTATGAGTAAAATTGAAAAAAAGCCGACCGACAGTGGTCGGACAGAAAAAAAACTTGAGTTCGGAAAAGAAGTAGCCGCAGTCAACCTCGAGCTGATTCTTTTCAATTCAACTAAAATTAATGAAGGAAATAATGGCATCATCAAATCTATTAGGGTGGAGGATATGGGCGAGGCGATGATAAGCTATCTTGAATCATTACATCCGGGCTTTTCAAAACGTGAGGATGTCGCCGTCAAATTGATAAAAATATATTCCCATGGTGTCGGCCGGCATGAATTTGAGATGCAGCAAACCAGTTATGATATTATGGAAAAAAATTCTAGCAGCAATCTGCCGTTGGCTAAAATACCCAAGCCGCTATTTTATGCTGAGCTGACCATCGCCTCGCCCATCCTAAAAGAAAAATTGTTAGCCGACGGATTAAGCAATTTTGACGACAAGGTCGAAATATTAATAATGGACATGATTCCCGGTGAAGATCTGGCGACTCATCTGTATCGCAGGGTAGTAAAAATAGTGGAGGATAGTCCAAAATACAAGAATAAATCGCACCTCTTAGATAAACCGACCGATCAGATGAGCATATCGGAATTACATCGAATTGTCGGCGAGGTAGTCGGCTATTCTCAGCCCGGCGGAAAACACAGAAGTGACGAGATGAACCAGTTCGAAGCACAGATGGTTAAAACCGACAATGTAAAAAAATTAATTTCATTCTTAAAAAATAACGATTTTACTTTAAAAAAAGAATGGCTCGATAAGATCGAAAACACTATTCGGGCTCTTCATCAGGGTGGTGTTTTCCATCGCGATTTGCACGAACGTAATGTCATGCTCGATCCGGAACATGACGATGTGTACTTATTGGATTTCGGCAGTACAATCAAAATCAATCCTTCGTCCAGTGAAGATGTATATGAAGATGATATAAATGGCCGAAGGCCCAATGACCTAAGTATCATCAGCGCCTGGAAAGAAATTACCACCACCAAGTCTGAAGATATGTCGTTAGAAATTATTAAATTAGGCAAAGAGCTTGATAGTTTTGCGGCTAGGATCATTTCCCGAGACAAAAGCATCCAAACTAAAATTGAATCTGAGGTTGCTGGCGGAAAACAAATTGATGAGGTGGTTGATCAAAAAACTGCCGAACTGACCAAAGATATTGGTGACACCCACTGGAAAATTAAATTAGCCCTGATCAAGTTGACTGCCCGAAATAACCGACAACTAGCAGAGGCGTATTTACGGCGGATGGAAGAAGATCCGTTAATCAGCCTTCCTTACAAAAAAATGATTTCCAGCTTGAAGACGATTATCAATCAATAAAAAAAGTGGGGGCAATGTTCTTGCCTCCCACTACTCGATATATGGCCTTAATGACAACGGTGTCCTATGGCCGTCCTTCTCGAGGATCAACGCCATCTTTTCGGCATCAAATCCTACGGTCTTGAACCCGCGCGCTGCCGCAATTTCGGCTGCATCAGCTTTAAGCTGTTCTAGTTTGTCGTTTTTCTGCCCGGGTTCCATTGCTTTTCCTTTCGTTTTATTGATAAATTTTAAATAAGAACTTTCAAGGAATTAGATATTAACATGCTTTACTATTTTTGTCAATCACTACTACTAATAAACCCACTATTCCTAATAATATTAGCCCATCCGCTAAATTAAAAATCGAGTAATATTTCAAGTTAAAATAATCAATCACAAAACCGTACTTCAGGCGATCATACAGATTGCTGGCAGCCCCGATTATGATTGAAAAATAAAAAACCGCCTGAAAATAGGCGTTTTTTTTGATTTTTAAAATAAAAAGATACACCAGGGCGATAATTATCAAAAAAATAATAATAACCAGCCAGCGGCCGAAAACCGGCAACGAAAACGCTATTCCGGGATTTTTTGCCAGCACCAGCCTGAGCCAACCACCGATCAAGTTGATTTCCGGCTGGGAAGCGATGGCCAAAGCCTTGAGCAAGCGGTCGACCGCGGCAAAAAAAACAACGGCCATAAACATGGTGATCGTTGTTTTATTTCCGAACATAAATATGATTAAACGTTCTGTAATTTTGTCTTACAGTCCACGCAAGCACTAGCTACCGGCCTGACCAACAGCCTCTTTTCGCCGATTTCCTTGCCGCAATATTTACAGACACCATAGGTGCCTTCATCAATCCTTTTCAAGCTATTCTTGATGTCCCGTAAATTAGACTCTAGCATTTCTTTGGTGGCCAGATTGGTGGTGTACCCCTCTATTTCTTGGGCATTTTCGTCCGGCTTATCACCAAATTCAGGGAATTTAGCTGAATGTTCGGTAGTTTTGTTCGCGACTTTATTCAGTTCATTTTCCAGCTTTTCTTTCTGGCCCGTCAAATCAGTCTTGATTTTAGCAAGAACCTCCGGGCTGATCTTGATTTGTTTATTCGACATATATTTTCCGATGAAAAAACCCTCAAACGAGGGTCGCTGACACAACTACATTATAAACAAATCATATCTGTTTTGCAATAGCCCGGTAAACTGCTGTTTTTCAAGCGAAATCCTTCGCTGCGCTTCCTTCGGCAAGCTCAGGACAAGCAGGATGAGCCAGCTTTTCTTTGAAACAAGGGATCCTTCGCAATGCTTCCTTCGGCAAGCTCAGGACAAGCAGGATGAGCCAGCTTTTCTTTGAAAAGTTGGCTCAATTTTAAAAGGGGCCCTGCGCGTGCCTCTAATATATTAATATATATAATTTAATAGGCAGCTAGAGCCCCATCCCCAAGAGTCTATTTTTAACCATCAGACGATGGTTTAAAAAATCATGTCTCTCGAGGAAAGACTATTCGCTTATAGTTGACTTGTTAAAGCACCCTCCACCGATCCTGTGGTAAATGTCAGAATTTAATCCGGCATCTACCTTTCTTTTATTTTTGTTTGTTTGATTTTCCAGTGGCCGTGTCAACACCAGCCAGGAAGTTCAGTGGAAAGTAAAAAACTTTTTCCAAAACACTTTGGGAAGAGTTTTTTGTTTTGATTTTGATTTATATTTAATGATCTTTTAAATCTAATAAAATTATAGCATAAAATAGATAATTGGGCAACGGTCAGATTTTACTGTCAATACAAAAATTAAAACCGCTAATATATGGTTAAAAAAGTATATAACGATAATTCTATCTACAACTTAAGTCCACTAATTTGTAGACTTAAGTAATATTTATCCACAGGTTTATAAATTTTTACCAAAAACTACTTAAGTCCACAGAAATGTGGACTTAAGTGCTAAGTAATTATGAGGCCTGGGTGGGAATCTCACCGGGGTTAAACCCCACTCCAATCATAATTATTGTTTAGTTAATGTTGGCTTATTTTAAAATAATACCAAAACGATAATAATACTTAATCCTTGGTCAGGCGGGGATCTCATCCAACCGCATACATCAAATGAAAAATCCCGCATTAGGCGGGATTTTTCATTTGAGGCCTGGGTGGGAATCGAACCCACGGTAAAAGTTTTGCAGACTCATGCCTTACCACTTGGCGACCAGGCCGGATCTTCAACTGTTTAAATATAACAAAATAATTATCTAATAACAACACTTTTAGCTCTTGGGAGTACGGATTCGCACTCCTAGATAACAAAAATCCCGGTTGAACGGGATTTCTGCTTCCTTCTTCTTGTCATTCCCGCGCAGGCGGGAATCTTATTTCAGTTCTAAAAAAACTAGATTCCCGCCTGCGCGGGAATGACAGAATTAATTACTGTTTACAACCACTTCTACACGGGCAGTTTTAATGCCGAATTTTATCGCGTCGTTCTTGTTTTTAAACCAGACGTCTAAACGTTCAGGATGGCGTTTATTCATGCGATCGCGAACTATGAATACTCGGTTGCCGAATAACTCCGGAATACGCACCTTGGTGCCGAATTTAAGGAAATTTGCCGCAATCGTATCCTCAACACCATGCTCGCAAACGTTGAAGCCGTTAGCGGTAGTGCAAGGGCTGTTATCAGTCTGAGCCACTTCCGATGTATAAGCAGTCAGCTGGTGGTAGCCATGATTGGTGGTTTTCGAGCCGGTGATGTCCTGCACCTCAAGCTGGTTTTCAGCAATTTTTACTCCAACCGCCTTGGGGGTGGTCTCATTTTTTATTTCCTCAAAAACCAGATTTACGGTTTGAACGGCCTCACAGTAGTTCATCTCAGAATCAGACTTAAGTCCACTGAACTGTAGACTAAAAAAATCATTAAAATCAATCTCTTTAGCCATAATCGGGTAAGGATAAAGAACGAAATCAAAAAACAGGATAAAGGCAATAAAACGGATCATTATCCTCTCGGCGCAACTTAACTTCCTATTTTTGTATAAATTTTGGCTAAACATAGCAAAATTATTATATTATGCTAATATTAAATAAATATTTCCTAAATAAGCCCCGATATTATTCTTCAAAACATTGGTTTTATCTAAAATTGGGCAAATTAAAAGATCCTACCATAATCGGTGGGACCTTAACGTTTTGAAAAATCATATCAACTTAGCACACCGCCCTTAAAAAGTCAACCCTTAAGGGCAGAAAACGAAATGACAACTATCCATAATTTTTGCTAATAATAAATATAATCAAATAAATTAAGCTTGTCTTAAAATGGTCCGGTATCAAGCTGATGATGAATAAAATTCTCTATTGACATAATCAAGAAAAAATAATATACTATAACATTATCGTTTTAATTGTTCTGTAACAAAAACCAGGCCATGTGCCTATATAAAGGGGGAGATTATGAATAAGATGAGGTTGCTGTTGGTGGTTGTGGCAGTTTCGGCAGCGTTCCTCTGTGGATGCACTTCGATGCGGTCAGCCGGCATGAAAACCACGCCGGATGCGGTGTACTACGAGGGGCAAGGTATCCCCGTCATCAGTCCGTCCCCTGATCCAGTCGAGGTTGCCACGGGAGCGGCGATCATCAAGGACGCCGAAACCAGGGGCAAATACAGCCAGGCTATGGTGGAGCTGCTCAAGGCTCGCACTGAAGCCGCCAAAAAGGGCGAAGAGGGCGCCTCGGCCAAAAGCAAAAAACTCGTAGGGGTGGTGATCAACGACTCTCTCGTGAAGGAGCTGTTCTTCGATCACCCGAGTTTCAATTGGTTCTATGGAATAAGGGTGGGGAAATACGAGTTTGTCCCATTCGACAAGCTGCCGAATCGCCTGAATTATTGGTGGGGCGGCGATAAGAAAAAACGGAGTTTCCGGGTGATGAAACCCAAGGAGCCGGAAGAGTATAACGGCATTCCGGTCGACTTCATCGTCCGGATCAAAAGGTAAAAGCTTCCGGGCAAAAAAAATAAAAGGGGAGGGTCAACACGACTCTCCCCTTTCTCTATGTTTGAAAATCTAGTTAGCCGGTAGACTTGCCAAGCGCATTAAAGACAAAATAAGTGATCGAATAAGCAGCTACGATGATTATCAAGCCGATCACCGCAGTCCTGATCGTCTCTTTCGCCTTAGTCACTTTCTGTTCATCGCCGGCCGCCGTCATCCAGTGATAACCGGCCAAGGTAATCAAGAAAATAAAAATTATTCCTAGTAAACCGAGAAAAGCCTCGACTACGAGAGCTACGGCGTCGCCGATGGTAAAATCTGAGGCAAAATCGGCCGTTTCCATCAAGGCGTTATCTTGCGCTTCTAACGCAGTTGGGTCGGACAATTGGGCCAGAGCAAAACTTGTAGTACTGAGTAACAAAAAAACAGAGGATATAATAATGCTGGCTGTTTTAGTAAAATGATTATTTTTCATTTTAATATTAATTTGGCCTGATTAAATTGTCCCAAACAAAATAATAGATAGCAAACGAGCTTAAAACGATAATCAATCCGATAATCGAGGTGCGAAGAGTGTCCTTGGCCTTGTTGACCTTCTGCTCATCACCATGGGCGATCATCCAGTTATAGCCGCTATAGAGCATTAGGATCAAGAATATTACTCCGAGCAAAGAAAGAAAAGCGCTGATAATAGTGCCGGCAAACTCAGCCGCCGAAGTCTCTCCTGCCTCGGCATAGCCGCCATTAGTGACGCCGACTGATTCAAGCGTATTCAGGGCGGCATTTCCTGCAAATACAAAATATGGCAGCATCAATAATCCTACCAGCAGCAAAATGGAAAAAAATTGTTTGCTTGTTTTTAACATTAACTTGATGTTAGGGTCGTATCGGTTAATTTACTGATGACAAAGAAAGTGATGGCGTAAGCGCCGATTACGATCGCCAGGCCGATGATTGAGGCGGTAATAGTTTCCTTAGCCTTGGTAACCTTCTGTTCATCGCCATGCGCGGTCATCCAGGAGTAACCGGCATAAATCATCAGAATCAAAAAAATTACGCCGATTATGGATAAAAAGGTTTGAATAACTAATCCGATTACTGTTTCAACTTTAAATGTATCAGTATTATAGCCAGCGCCGTTCGCACCTGCAGCTTTATCCAGGGGGCCGTCAGTGCCGAAAGCGTTATACAGAGTACCCGCGCCCCACGCCAGCTGTGGTAAAAATAAAATAAAGAATACTGCGCTGATTAATACTTTTGACAATCGTTGAATCATGTTGTTGTTACAGATGTCAGTCTTAAAGCAATCCCCACAAAATAAGTAATCGCGTAAGCCGCCAAAACAATTATCAGCCCGATAATCGCGCTTTCTATCATCCTTTTGGCCTTGTCAACCTCGGCCTGATTGCCACGCGCCATCATCCAGGTGAAACCGCCGTAAATCATCAAACCTAAAAAAATTACGCCGAGAAATCCGAGAAGAATCGCTATGACCTGGCCGATAACACCTGCAGGCTCCAGCGCTTTTTGGTTGGGCGTATAACCGGCGCCCGTTCCCATGTTGCTCAATCCGGTCTTATTTTCAAAATCGTATGCCGCATAAACCGGACCGATCAACAATGAAATGCTCAGCGCCAGTAATAACGATATTAAAAAAATCCTTTTCATTCTGCTAATTAGCGACACTTGTCCCGATAAATTTGGTGATCGCATAAGCCGAAAGCACGATTATCAGACCGATGGTCGCCGCAATTATTATATCCTTGGCCTTGCCGATCTTTTGTTCGTTGCCCGCGGCGGTCATCCAGGTCAGGCCGGCGTAAATTATCAGGATCAAAAAAAGTACGCCCACGAATGAAAGCACGATGCCGACCATCGTCCCGACCCGGGAGGTCAGTTTATCAGTCGTATTATCATTCATCGGTAAGTTTGCTTCTCTCGCCGTATTGTACAAGCCATAATCCTGGGCTTGCACTAAGGCAGGTTCTGCCGCCGCCACCAACAGCAAAGAAAAACAAAACAAAAAGACCAACATGAACATTGTTCCTTTTTTGCGTGATTGCTCAAATAGCTTCATATTGATTGCTCTTTGCATTGCTCCGGACACAAAGCCTTATGGACGGAGCAATGCAGGCCGCGTTTGAAGCGACCGGCATTGTATATGCTTTAAACGAGAAGCTATATGTTAGGCGTACCGCCGGTTGCGGAAAGCAGAGAGTTGAGAACGAATACAGTGATACCCCAAGCAGCCAAGATGATGGCCAGACCGACAACGCCGGCAGTCATCAATTTTTTCGCTTCAGCGACTTTGTCTTCGCCGCCGCCCGCAGTCATCCATTTGAAGCCGCCCAAGAGTATGATCACAACCGCGATTATGCCCAAGAAGCCCATCAAAACGTTGATGACGCTGGCTGCGGTGGTGCGAGGATCCTGGTTACCCAGTCCGAGAGCGCTGTTCACACCTGCTGAACCGCCCGGTCCGAAGACGTTAACTTGAGCCAAGGCCAAGGCCGGAGCCAAGGCGAGCATGAACATCGTGACTAACACGATCTTTGAGAAAGTTTTTTTCATTTTTCACCTCCTTTCCTTGAAGCGCGTTACCGCGCCTATAACCCCAAACCTCGTAAGAATAAAAGAAAATCGCCTAGATCTAGGCAAAAAATTAAAGCCTTAAGCGACGTTTAATTTTTTTCGACTTACGCATGGGGCTGTTCCGGAAAAACCGGAACCATGTTTATTAACAACTGCTTATATTTTAGCATATTTTACGCCAATCGGCCAAATTAACCGTAAAAATACGCCTAAAGCTACTTGATTTTAAATATCAAAAAAATCTTATTCTCAAATTCAAGGCTGTAAGCCGCCTTATCAAGCTTCATTATCTTGGTCAGCGGCCGCTCCGGATCATTCGCTACCAAGGCATATTGTGAGTTAAAGCGCTGTTTGATTATAGCCGGAATAAGCTTGATCAAGGTTTTCTGGTTGATCTCGACACAGCCATCCTGCCGTCCGCAGGCATTACCCGAATTAGATATGTTGCGCCAGTACCAATACAGCTCGCTATCATATTCATAGAGAAAGGTCGGATCGATTCCGATGATATATCGATTATAATCATTATAATAGAACATCTCCGGCCAGTAAGACCAATCGTCATAAAACACTATCTCCCCGGGGTCGGTGTTTTTTTTCAGCCACTCTGCCGCCCCGGCAAAATGTTCGTCCTTGAACGGCTGGTTGAGACGGTCATATCGGTTCAGGCCGAACTGTGTCAGATTATTCGCCGCCACCACCACGAGACAGGCGATGGCCATGGCCTTGAGCACTTTTTTGTTCGCTTTTTTTCCGATCAATCCGGTCATCAGATCATATTCCGGCAGGCGGCTGAAACCGATAAAAATCAAGACGATGAACATCCAGGCCAAGGAAATCCAAAAATCAAAACCGCGCGGCACCACCAGGCCGAGCACGAGCCAGGCGGCACTGGTCAGAAACAGCAAGACGCTCAACAGCGACTGGCGCAGACGCGAAAAAGCAAAAAACGCCGCGACCGCTCCGAAATAAAAAACTATGGCGATCGAATTGGAGCGGACGGTTTCCAAAAAACTGATCGTCTGAATTTCCGTGCCCACGCCCAGATTGACTCCGGAAAATTTCAGATACAGCACCTGCCACAGGTGAATAAACATCACGTGAAGATAGTTGAAGCTCGCTGGATGCAAAATGATGCCGATCAAGATGCCTGCGGTAGTAGCGAGCAACGGCTTGAGATTGAGCGAATGCGAAAGATATAGCTCCGCTACGATGGCCGCGAGGGCGAAAACAATGACCAGCGGCGCCAGGTTGTAAAGCAAAGTAAAAAAGATCGAAAGAATGAATAGCGGCCAATATTTTTTCCCGGCCAGAAGCCAGGCTGCCACGGGCAGAACAAAGATGGCCGTACCGAACGGCCGCTCAAGCATCAAACGAAAAAGGAAAAAAGCGGAAGAAACAAAAAATAGGATGGTCCAGACTGCCGGACGGCGCGCGCCCAATCTGCCGGCAAAATAATAAAAACTGGCAAAAACCAGGCCGGCCACGGCCGAAGTCAAGATTTTTACGCCCAAAACCAGACCGAAAATCTTGATGAGACCGGCCTCGATCAGATGATAGCCCCACCAGGGGTCGGTCGGAGCGTAGCTGAAAAAATGATACGCCATCCAAGGGCGCACTAAGGTCAGGTTGCCGGTGTCGGCGATCAAAGCGGAATGCTTGGCATGATAATAAGCATCGTCGGCAGCCCAAAAATTCGGTACGGACAGATGCAGTACCAGAAAGATGACGAAAAAAATAAGCCAGACGATGAATACCTTGCCGGCCAAGCTTGCTTTTAATTTGTAGATATTTTCTTTTATTAGGTCCATTTTGCTGGCGCTAATCCAAAAAACGATACTTAAGCAATGTCCAGCCGGCCGATAGACCGTCGCTCAATTTTAATTTCTTGCCCGCTGACCTGTCTCGCGGATAATAGGAAATCGGCACCTCGATGATTTTGTATTTTTTCTTGGCAAGTTTAGCCGTCACCTCCGGACAAAATTCAAATTTTTCGCAGCGCAGATCCAGGCCCTTGATGGCGGCGGCGGTAAAAACCTTGTAGCAGGTCGCCTCGTCGGTGATGTTGAGGCCGTATAACAGATTGGCCAGTTTAGATAAAAAGATGCCGCCGAGCTCATACAGCTTCCGGCCCTTTTTATTCAAGGAAAGATTGCGCGAACCGTAAACTACCTCCGTCCGACCAGATAAAATTGGCTCGATCAGCCGCGGAAAATCATTCGGGTCATACTCCAGGTCAGCGTCTTGCACGACTACCAGATCGCCGGTCGCTTCGGCCAGGGCCGTGCGGATCGCCGCGCCCTTGCCCCGATTTTTCGGATGAGTTTTTATAATTATATCCCGGCGGCCGCCCTCGGACAGTTTCCGTAAAATCTCCTTGGTGCCGTCGCTCGAACCATCGTCCACGATTATCAATTCCTTGTCCAAGCCGACCCGGTCAAGTTTGGCGATAATCGCTCCGATCGTTTTTTCTTCATTATATACCGGAATAAGCACGGATAATTTCATCGGCTCAAGGTTTAAATAAATCCCCACACCTCTGGAATACTCTTCTACTCAATCGCGGGGATAAATAATATTAATAATTTTATAAGTGAAACATGATACTCCAATTAAAGGTGTGGGGATAAATAAGACTGCCAATTTTTTTGCAGCTCCGGGAGCTTCACGGCTCCTTTCAAATTATACCCGTTTATCGCTGTTCGTTCCAGCTCTTCGGTCAGCGCGCCGCAGCCCAAGTGTTGCCCGAGGTCATGCGCCAGTGTCCGGATATAGGTTCCGGACGAACAACGGATCCTGATCTTCAGTTTCGGCCAGTCGAAGCTTAATAATTCCAAATTAAAAATTTCTATTTCCGCGGCTGCCCGTTCAACCGTTTCGCCGCGGCGCGCCAACTCGTACAGTTTCCGGCCACCGATTTTCTTGGCGCTATACATCGGCGGCAGCTGGTTCTGTTTGCCGACAAACCGTTCCAGCGCTTCTTTCACTTGCTCTTCGCCGACAGCTTTCGCTTCCGGATCGATATTTATCTTGCCGGTCCGATCCTGGGTGTCGCTGGTGCAGCCGAACCGGATTTCAGCGAGATATTCCTTGTCCATCTTGACGAACCGGCCAAGCTCTTTGGTGGCTTGCCGCTCGACAGCGACGATCAATAAACCCGAGGCGAAGGGATCCAGGGTGCCGGCGTGACCGATCTTCCTGACGCCGGTTATGCGCCTCAATCGATCGATGATATCGTGTGAAGTCGGCCCGCTCGGTTTGTTTATCAATAAAAAACCGCTTAACATAATATTTTTACAGCAAGTGAATTTACTATTTTATGGTTATGATGATATAATTTTAGCATATTTTAATGATAAACCCAGAATCAGCTGAGGTCACACATAGGATGAAAATCTCTGAAAATTTACGAAGAGCAGATAAATCAAACTGATATTCCTTGGCGTGGATCAGGAAAAGCCCGCTCTGATATAGCGGCTAACACGAATAAATGAATAAATCGTATATAATAAAATTAAAAAAAATATTTACCAACGAATATTTTTTTTTATTTCTGATCCTTTTCTTAGGATTAGCTCTTCGCCTGGTCAATCTCAAAGCTGAGCCGTTTTGGAATGATGAATTTTTAAGCCTGAGCATCGTAAAGCATTACCAAAACGATTCGATCGGGCTGATCAATTATCTCCAGGAAAATGAATTTCATCCTCCTCTATATTATCTGTTGCTTAAAAATTGGGTCGGTCTTTTCGGCTATGGCACTGCAGCCGTCCGCTCGCTTTCGGTCATCTTCGGCCTGGCGACCATATATTTGACTTATTATGCCGGAAAAATATTTTTCTCTTCAAAACAGACTGCCCTATTGGCCAGTCTGTTTGTTTCGGTGTTGCCGATCCAAATCGAATACAGCCAAGAGGCCAGGCCCTATGCTATGCTCTGCTTTTTCGCCCTATTGGCGATTATTTTTTTATGGAAATATTTTCAAACTGATCGGATACGTCATCTGCTTTTTTATTCCTTGGCCTGCATCATAGGGCTTTACCTTCACTATTCATTTACTTTCATACCGCTGGCCGCCGGTTTGTTCTGGCTCGCTTGGCTCGTTTATCATAAAAAATTCAACAGCAAAAACTTTATTAAATTTCTGGCATGTAATTCGCTCATTTTTATCGGTTTTTTTTGGTGGTTTCCATATTTAATCTATGGAAAGCTGCTTGCCAATGATTCGTTTTTTAACCTGATTCCAAAGCTGAACGATTCACGAGATCCTGTTTTTTTTGAACTCTATCTGAATGAGATGATTTGGAACAGCCGAGCTAAATTTGTCTTGACATACCAAATTTTATTGATAATCTCCTTCAAGCTGGCTTTATCAGCCGCCTCTTTACTGCTTATATTCAAGGATAAAGACCGTTGGGAAAAATTTTTAACTAAGCTAGGGGGTTTTTCTTATCTTTTCTGGCTCAGTATCGCAGTCTTGCTGTTTTTTCTTTTTTCACCCCAGGCGTCTGACTACTCTTATCACAATGAACGCCACATTATTTTTATCTCCGTTTTTCTCTGTCTGGATCTGGCCTGGCTGATCAGTAATTTAAAATATCGCCAAGCCTTGCTGATATCAACCCTATTTCTTTCAAGTCTGCTGCTGTTTATCGCCGTAGTCATTGAAAATGATTTTAATTATGACTACGGCTTCCGTTACTGCGCGACTGCGGAATATATCAACAAAAATTTCCGCCCCGGAGATCTCGTCATCGACTATTCCAGCCATTTTCGGACTGCTCTTAATTTTTGTTTGGATGAAAAAATCAGCAGTGAGGGCTTCCGGCCGGTAACCTTATTAAATTGGCAGGATGATTATTTGGCCAGTCGCGAAACACTGGGTTTTATCGAGAGCCGGTCTCAAGTATTAAGAGAAATGCCGGGCTGGGATAAATTTGGCCGGTTTAAAATTAATTATCTTTTGAAAAAGTATCAACCGCAAAGAATCTGGTTAGTCTCACAAATTTCCGAACCGACGTTGCAGGGAGCTAAAATTTTTGATGACTTTTTATCTGGCAGGGGCTGGAAAAAGATAAATACGCCTCAAATATTACGCCCCTTGGATCTTTATCAAAAATAAAAATATGGAACAAAATAAAATTATCGTTGTCATGCCGGCCTATAATGCGGAGCTGACCCTGAAAAAAACTTACGACGACCTGCCGCACCGGATGATCGATCAGGTAATTCTCGTTGATGATGCCAGCACTGACAATACGGCCGACATAGCCGGATCGCTCGGACTGACAGTAGTGCGTCATCCGCAAAACCGCGGTTACGGCGGCAACCAAAAAACCTGCTATCACACCGCACTCGCAAACGGCGGCGACATCATGATCATGGTCCACCCGGATCATCAGTATGATCCGAGATTCATTCCCGAAATGATAAGATTGATGAATGATGAGAATTGCCCGGCGGTTTTCGGCTCGCGGATGATCAACAGGAAAGACGCGATTCGCGGCGGCATGCCTTACTGGAAATTATTTTTCAATATCATCCTGACTAAAATCGGCAATCTGATGCTCGGAACAAAATTAAGCGAATTTCATTCCGGCTTTCGCGCTTATCATCGCCGGGTGTTTGAACAGATAAACATCGATAAAAATTCTGACAATTTCGTGTTCGACACCCAGATCATCATCCAGCTGGTCGAAAAAAATATTCCGATCAAAGAAATACCGATCAGCACCAGATATTTCAAAGAGGCTTCCCAGATCAAATTTTTGCCATGCATAAGATACGGCCTCGGTATCATCGGCAATGTTCTCGCCTATAGATCAGGGTTGAAAAAATTTAATTGAAAGACTGGCTCACGATTGACTAAATTAAACTTTTGTTGTAAACTTAAACAAAAATTACGATTCAAATTGTTAAATTGTCTCATTGTTAAACTGATATCAAAATTGAACAGTCAAAATAACTATCTAACAATTTAGCAATATAACAATTTAACATTTATTTAACATAATAAATCCCATAAAAAATAATTAGGGAGCTATAAATTATTTCTATAAACCTCTAACAAGATGAACGTAAGCGAACTGGCACGAAAATTACATATCACTCCGAACGAACTCTTAGACAAGCTGCCGAAGCTCGGTTTTGATATTGGCCGGCGGGCGATCAAGATCGACAATGCTACTGCCAGCCGCATCATCCGGGAGTGGCCGGCGCTGATGCGCCGCCTGGAAACCATGCGCCTGCAGGAACTGAAAAAAGAAGCGGAAAAGGTTGAGGCCACCGGTGAAAAGAAAGAAATCAGCATCCCAAAACTGATCACCGTGCGCGAGTTCGCCGCCATGACCGGCTTGCCGGTGAATGCGGTGATCGCTGAACTGATCAAAAATGGCATCTTCGCCTCGCTCAATGAAAAAATAGATTTTGAAACCGCCGCCATTGTCGGCTCGGACTTAGGCTTCGAGGTGAAGCTGGATGAGGGCGAGAGCGGCGAACGGAAAGACGATTCTCATAAGATCACTTCTATCCTCGGAAAAGAAAGCGCTGAAAATATGCAATCCCGGGCGCCGGTAGTGGTGGTAATGGGACATGTGGACCACGGCAAAACCAAATTATTGGACGCAGTACGTCGCACCAACGTAATTGACACCGAGGCCGGCGGCATCACCCAGCATATCGGCGCCTACCAGGTCGAGCGCAAAGACAAAAAAATCACTTTCATCGATACGCCCGGCCACGAAGCTTTCACTGCCATGCGCAGCCGCGGCGCGCGCATCGCCGACATCGCTATCCTGGTGGTGGCGGCGGACGATGGCGTCAAACCGCAGACAGTTGAAGCCTTCCGCATCATTGAGGCGGCCAAACTGCCCTTCATCGTGGCGATCAACAAGATCGACAAGCCGGAAGCTGATGTCAATAAGACTAAACAAGAGCTCTCCACCCAGCTGAATATCACGCCGGAAGACTGGGGCGGTAAAATCGTCTGCGCGCCGATTTCGGCCAAAGCCGGTACCGGTATCGAGGAGTTGTTGGATATGATCCTTTTGACCGCTGAAATGGAAGCGGAAAATATCAAAGCCAATCCGGATTCTGCGGCCATCGGCACGATCATCGAATCCCGCGTTTCGAAAGGCGAAGGCCCGGTAGCGACCGTGCTGATCCAGAATGGAACACTGAGAATCGGCGACCAGCTCTGCTTTTCCGGCCAGATCTACGGCAAGGTACGCGCGCTCAAGAACTACCGCGGCGAAAATATCGATTCAGCCGCACCGGCCACTCCGGTAAAAATCATCGGCCTGAAGATTGCGCCGCTGATCGGCGACATTTTGGAGGTCGGCGAGGGCGAAAAGATCAAGACCAAGAACCTAAAGACCGGCTTGGCGCGCACCGAATTGACCGTCAGCGCGCCCGCCGAGAATGAGGCGATGAAAAAAATCAATCTGATCATCAAAGCCGATGTACTCGGTTCGGCCGAGGCGATCGAGGAGTCGCTCGAAAAAATCGGCAACACCGAAGTCAAAGCGGAGATCATCATCAAAGGCCTCGGCAACATCACCGAGGGCGATATCTTGCGCGCGGAATCTGCCGGCGCCAAGATTCTCGGCTTCTCCGTCAAAGCGACTCCGGAGGCGACTAAACTGGCGCGTGATAAAAACGTCACCATAAAAATATATCGTGTCATTTATGATTTGATCAACGACGTCAAAGCAGATATGCAGGCGCTCCTTACGCCCGAAGTCAAACGGGTCGATCTGGGCAAGATGAAGGTCAAGGCGATTTTCCGCTCAACCGGCAAAGAGCAGATTGTCGGCGGCGTGGCGACGGCCGGACGGCTGGAAAAAGACGCGTTGGTTGAAGTTGAGCGCGACGGGCAGATCATCGAGACCGGCAAGTTACTCAGCCTGCAGGCCGGTAAACAGGATGTGAGCTCGGTCGAAAGCGGACAAGAGTGCGGCATTAAATATCTCGGCGGCATCTTGAAGCCTGACGATATCCTGCTTTTTTATAAGGAAGAGAGTATCGTGAAAAAGCTCTAAAAATATGATACCCAGAAGAAAAGTATCGCCGAAAAAGAAGGGCGGTCAGATCAACGAACTCTTGCGGGCGGAGCTGGCGCAGTTGATCGAGCAGCGGCTGGAGTTGCCGGGCACCCTGATTACCGTCACCAAGGTTGAATCTTCCCCGGACCTGAATTATGCCAAAATCAGCATTTCCGTCCTGCCGGAAAAATTTACCGGCACCGCGCTGGAACTGCTGCGGAAAAACACCGGTGCTTTTTCCAAGGCGCTCCTGAAAAAAACCCGCCTGCGCCATATTCCACGCTTCAACTGGCATGTAGATGACACTGAAATGAGAGCGGCGGAAATCGATGAGCTTTTCAAGCAGTTGAAATAAAAAAATTAAGTTTATCCCCGAATAACAGCTTTAAGCTGTTTTTGTTTTGGCTAATTTTAGGTTAAAAATAATTAATTATTCCTAAAGTTATTGACATAATTTGATAAGTATGGTATTATGTAATTTATATGAACATTGACAATATCCGAAAAAATAATCATAAAAATCTGCCAAAGGAGGCAGAAAAAACCAAGATGTAGAATCAATTACCGGAAAAGTGAAGCACAGTGGCCGACTACACTACTCGGGAGGAAAAAAGATGAGCACGAGAGGAATTGTCGCAACGGTTGTACTGTCAATCATGGGCATCCTCGCCCTCACCTGGATCGTCCAGGGCAACGACTTCTTCATGTACAAGGTATTCGCACCGGAATACGAGAAGGTGCGGCGCCAGACCTTCGAGGAGACCAAGTCATACCGTCAGGGTATGACCCAGGAACTCGAGAATATGCAAGTTGTCCGGAGCAGTTCAATGAATTGGTCTTAAAGCGCTTCCAGAAATTGACTGACGACAATCGGGACTTCGAAGAGATCGAGCAGGCTTGCCGCATGATCGATCCAGGGCCGCTCAAAGTTATTCTCTTGAACCGCTATGAGCAGCTTCTGCCGGAACACCTTGCAGACGTTGATTTGGAAAAGCTGGAAGAAACATTCAGGCTTTGCCAGGACACGGAACGATTCGGTCCGGCAATCAAGCGGCGCTACCAGGAATTGCTGTCTCGTTGCGACTCGCTCGATGAATTGGAAGAACGATTCGGCGAGTGCCCGGATGAATTCAATCCATTCTTCTATGTTCCATACCAAAAACTGCTTTGCGCCGAAGACTCTCTCGACGATCTGGAAGAACGGTATAATAATTGTCAGGATGCTTTCAACTCCTTATACGCGCTGCCGTATGCCTTGCTCCTGAAAAAGGAGGAGTCGCTGGAGGAGTTGGAAGAACGCTTTGAAGACTGCCCTGAATCTTTCAACGGACTGATCATCGTCCGCTACTGGGAAGTCCTGCAGACGACAACCTCATTGGAAGAGGTGGCGGAACGATTTGAAGACTGCCCGAAATCGATGAACGGCCTGATTCTCGCCCGCTACCAGGAACTCTTGCCGGCAACTATGATGGGGCTTTCCCCTGCTCAAATCGAAGAATTTTGCGAAGACGCAGAGGAGTATTTCCAGTCGCTGGCGCTGGCTTGCGCAGATAAGTTAAGGAACGCTGGCGTTCATTAGGAAAAAGATGCATTAAAACGGAAAATAACCGACCGTCGGACTCACCCTCCGGCGGTTTTTTCTTTTTTTAAAATTAAAAAAGGCCGGATTGTCTCCGGCCTTTCGCGTTTTGCGTTTCGTACGTTTGTGGCTTACACCTTGAGCTTGGCGTAGACCGCCACGATGGCTTGGTGAGGATTCTCGTTGATGCTGCGCTCGAGTACTCCGAGGAAGATAAGCTGATAGCCGTCCTCGGCCAGCTTCTTGATCTCCCTCTGGGCGCCGGACGCCGACATGTCGATCTCCTTGACCGACTCGATCTTCTCGGTCTCCACGACCCTGCGCGACAAGACCAGAGGCAATTTCACCGGGATGGCCTTAAGCAATCCCTCCTTGGCCTTTCCGGCAGCACCCCTGATCAAACCCAGAACTTCCTTGGCCGCATCGGTCGCGGAATCAGCCAACTCTTGTCTGCGCGAACCTGCCATGGCTTCTCTCCTTTTCTTTTGGAATGTTCGTCTTGAATCGCATTCAATATAATGACATAAAATTACTGTTTGTCAAATTTATCAAAATTAAATACATTTTCTGGTCAATAGCTTTGCACGCTTGGGCCGGAGTTTTAAATCTCAAACCATCTCTTGACAATATTTTAATATTATGTCAGGATACGATGATGGATTTTTTCCATCGTTTTAAATATCGTGCATCATTGACAATCGGTCAGTATCTCAACACTAACCAAGGGAGGAAGGACACGATGAAACTGATGAAGCAAGAACCGCAGACGTCAGTCGTAAAAAGCAGCTCCATACCGGCTTTGCTCAGCCAGAAATCCACCATGGTGCGTGTGGCGGCTGGTGCCGGTGCGGTGGGCGTGCTTGCGCTCGGCTTGCCGATGATTGGCAGTGCGCTGATGGGGGCACTGGGGCTTTTAGGCCTCGGCCTTACCGCGCTTGTCGGCATCGGAGCTTTCATGGCTTTACCGCTCCTGGGGCAGAAGTGGGAAAATCGGATCTTGGCTTCGCAGAAAAAGGAAGCACGAGAAAATCCGATCGAACAGCTGGACAACAACTACATCGCTCGGGAGCAAAAGTTCCAGTCAGCCGTGTCATTCGTCGAAAAGATGGGCACCTCCCTGAAGTCTATGGGGCGGAAGATCGAAGAACGCAAAAAAACCAATCCGGGCCAGGACCTATCGGCAGTCGAACAGCCCTACCGAGCACTGAAAGAATCCTACGAGTTCGCCAAAGCTGAGCTCGCCAAGGCTCAGGAGGCTTTGGCTCGCTACAAAGAATTCGTCGATCAGAAGCGCTGGGAGTATGAAATCTCTCTCGACGCGAGTGCGGCACTCAGCGGTTTGAAGGGCGCCAAACAGGAAGACGCGACCAAGGGCATTTTGACCGATGAGTCGGTCAGGGAGATCGAGCGCACGTTCGACGGTGTTTTTTCCAATATCGAGATGCAGAACGTCCTCAACGGCTCCAAGAACATAAACGATCACGGCACGGTCATTGATGCCACATTCGAACCTGTCCAAGGAGGGAGGTAAACATGTTCTGGAAATGGTTCAAGGTGGTCGGTGTCGTCGCAGTCTTGGTGGTGGTCGGGCTGCTCTATCTGTCCAGCCGGAATGCCAGCCAACAGGTGTCGTCGCCGGAAACCAACGTCTCTACGCCGCAGATCTTCCGTTAAAACACTACTACCAAGAACAAGGAGGAAAGACAGCATGAAGACGAAGAGGTTCATCACAGTTTTCCTGTCGTTCGTGTTCGTTCTGCTCTTCGCGGTCCCGACCGTACTGATGGCGGCGGAGGACAAGTCGCTCGCTTGCGATGAGTCCCAGCTCATCCTGGCCACCGGCGTCTCGGATGGCACCTACTCGATGATGATGCAGGATATTTTCAAGCTGGCTCCGGAGCTGATGTGCGAGAACACCAAGTCATCGGGCGGACCGATGAACGTCGATCTCCTGCTCGCGCGCAAGGTCGACGCCGGACTGGTCCAGGACGACGTCTTGGATTTCGTCAACTCGACCAACGCGAATGTCAAGAAGAAGCTCCGCGCTCTGGCCTCCCTGCACGGCAGCGCGTTGCACATCATCGTCAGGCGCACCGGCGTGACCTACAAAACGCCCGGGCTCTTCGGAAAACAACAGACGTTCGTCTTCAAGAACCTGAGGGAGCTGAAGGATCAGCCGGTGGTCGGTTTCGCCAGCGGTCATGCGACCGGATACCGCATCAACGAGAAGTTCAATCTCGGCATGCGGCTGTATAACGCCGACAAGAAGGCCGATGCCTTCAAGATGTTGGACAGCGGCAAGGTGGTGGCAATCTTCGCGATGGGCGGCATGCCGATCAACTGGGTCGAGAACCTCGACGGCAACATTTACGCCCTCGCAACCATCGATTCAACCGACATCGCCGCGCTCGGCACGCCCTTCTACCCCACCAAGCTGTCTTACCGCAATCTGGGGGTAATGGGCTTGCCCACCATTGCGGCCCGGAACTCGATCGTCGTTTGGGACTACCGGGGCGAAAAGGCGGTGAAGCTCCTCGAGCTGCGGCGCGTGCTCAAGTCCAACCTCGAGAACATCAAGGAGGCCCGCGGGACGCATCCCGGCTGGCAGGACGTCGAAAACCCCGACGACACCTACTGGCCGAAGTACGAACCGCCGGCGAGTGTCGCGGCCAAGAAGGCCGTAAGCAAGAAAAAGTAGAGACGCACGCTCCGCGTCTGTATCGAGGGGCCGGTCACCACGACCGGCCCCTTTTTCATATTCAAAAAAGATTGGACCATCCTGCACCTTGCCCCATATGCAGGTTTATGATATTTTTACTTATTAACCCTTTTAACCCTGTATGATCCAAGACCGGCTGGAAAACAAATTCCGGCAAGCCTATCAAAAAATCCTGACTGCACAAAACATCCTGATCGCCACCCATTTCAATTCTGACGGTGACGGCTTATCGGCTGTTTGCGCGATGATTGATCTTGCGGAAAGCCTCGGAAAAAAATATCTGGCTTTTACCGCGAACGAACCGCCAGCGGTCTTCGCTTTTCTGCCGCACCTGGAAAAAATCAGACATTACACCGAAAAACCCATCTTGAATGACGGTCAAACGATGGATCTGGAATATTTCCACCGATTCGATCTGATGCTGATTCTTGATTGCGGTTCGATGAATCGCACCACCCTGGATGAGCTGATCAAACAGAGGCTGCCGAACCAATATCTCATCGAAATGGATCATCACCCGAAAGTTGCTGATTACACAGACTTGGAACTCCGCGACTCTGGGGCCGCCGCGACCGTGGAGCTGATCTATCGTTTTATGAAAACCAATCGCCTACTGATCGATAAAAATATCGCCAACTGCATCCTAACCGGATTGATAACCGATACGGCTAACTTTCTCTACCCTGCCACCTCCGAGCTGACGATCAATATTGCCTCGGAGATGCTCCAGCTCGGCGCACGACTGCCGCGGATCATGGATAATGTGCTCAAGAATAAAAGTCTCACCGCGATGCGTCTCTGGGGGCGGGTGATGTCCAGCCTGAAGATCAACCGGCGCTATAATATCGCCATCGCCGCTCTGACCCACGATGAGGTGAATGGCGACGCGGACAAGGAAGAGATGGATGGCATCTCCGGCTTTCTCTCCAATCTCTACGGCGTCAAAGCCGTGCTGTTCCTGCGCGAAGAGACGCCCGGATTGATCAGGGGCAATCTGCGCACCGCGCACACCGACGTTGATGTCTCCAAGATTGCCGAATTGTTCGGCGGCGGCGGACACGCCAAGGCCTCCGGCTTCACCATCGAAGGGAAATTGGAAAAAACCGACCACGGTTGGAAAATCGTTTAGGTGTAAAGTATTATTTTATCAAAGCACCTGGTAAAAATGTAAAATTCAAAAATCAAAATAATCACCGCATCAGCGGGATCCCGCCCTTAATAAATAAATTAAAGTGGCGGGACAGTGCAAAATTTAAAATTTTAATGCAGTGTCATTACGAGGAGCAATAGCGACGAAGTAATCTCTGGTTTGTTGCACGAAGCCTGAGATTGCCACGCTCCTTTCAGTCGCTCGCAATGACATCATAATTTTACATTTTGAACTGTCATTTTACATTTTAATTTTTATATTTTGATTTATAAAGGCTAATAAATTGACAATGCTAGTTATATTATCTAATATTTAATCACCATTAAATATAAAATAAACTTATGCCCCTCATCCCGACAGTCATCGAAAAATCATCTTATGGCGAACGCGCCTACGATATCTATTCCCGGCTTTTGAAGGATCGGATAATTTTCTTGGGCGAACCGATCAATGACCACGTGGCAAATATCGTAATCGCCCAATTCCTGTTTCTGGACGCGGAAAACAAGGAAAAGGACATCAAGTTCTATATCAATTCTCCCGGCGGTTCAGTCTCGGCCGGTTTGGCGATCTATGACACCATGCAATATATCAAGGCCGATGTCACTACCATCTGCGTCGGCATGGCAGCGAGCATGGCGGCGATCCTCTTAGCCGCCGGCGCCAAAGGCAAACGATTGACCCTGCCGAATAGCGAAATCATGATCCATCAGCTGATGGGCGGCATCGAGGGTCAGGCGACCGACATCAAGATCGGCGCTGAACGGATCCTTAAATTGAAGGAACGTCTGAATCAGATTCTCGCCACCCACACCGGGCAAAAAATTTCGGCCATAGAAAAAGATACTGACCGCGACCGCTTCATGACTCCGGACGATGCCAGAAAATACGGTATTATCGATAAAATTATCTCTAAAAGCTCATAAACATACGACCTACCGACAGGCAGGTGGTCGCACAACAAGAGCGTCTGAATTCAGATGCTCTTGTTGTTTCAACCGCACATTTCGAGACCATTCCTGGACATTGACTTGACTTGACAAAAAAACATAACACCATATAATAAATTGAGAAAAACTACTAACAAGGGAGGCCGTCATGGATGAAAGAGTCATTGATTTGCATCCGCAATGGTTAAAAGAAGAGGAAGCGTTAATGCTCTGGATTTCCATAATCGTATCAGGCAATGTCGGTTATAAGCCGACGAAAAAAGATAGCGGCTATGCCTGGCAGCTGGATCCTGCAAATAATACCTTTGCTGAAATTCGAAATGGACGACTGGTGCTTGCTCATCGTTATCTCAAGAACAAGGTGGATACCCTGGCAGAATTTCTGAAAGCTTGGATGTAGCAGCGCAACGGCGATGGACAAAAACCCATCGCCTTTTTATTTCTCATAAAAATATCATTAATTCCATATTGTGCCTCATGCATTGTTCTTCTCCTCTTGCCAAAAGGACGCCCTCATGTTAAGGTAAAAAAAGAAATTTTTAATTAATCTATCAAATTAATTTCTGTTGTCAGAGGATTAGATCAAATCAAGACTTAACCGAAGAGATTATTTAACCTTAGCAAAAAAATCGTTTTCCCTAACCGAGGAGTTGAAGCCGATGAAATTTAATAACGCTTCACATAATAACCTTATTTAGACTCCAATTCACTTTGGTTTTTTTTGCTGTCTCAATCTTGATCGGGCCTGTCAACGGGCCTTCTAACATCTTCTGCAACGGAAGCGGTATCGTATGAATTATTTATTTTACCCGCTTGCGATCGTAGGAGGTTTTTTTATTGGCTTCTTGCTGCGCAAAGTGATCGTCAAAGACAAGTTGAAAAACGCCGAGGCCAAGGCGGAGAAGATCATCACGGAGGCCAAGACTAAAAACTCTGAAATCATCCTGGAAGCGCAGAACAAGGCGCTCGGCATCATCGATGAGGCTAAACGAGAGAACAACAAAGCGCGCCGTGAAATCAGCGACTTGCAATCGCGGCTGGAAAAACGAGAAACCGTCTTTTCTCAAAAATTGCTGGAACTGCAGGAAAAACAACAGCAACTCTATGACAAAGTAAACCAGGTCGAAGAGGTAAAGGAAAAAATCCGCAGTATCAAAGAGGAACAGTTGGCAAAATTGGAAAAAATCGCCCAACTTTCCAAGGAAGAAGCCAAGGGCGTGCTCTTGCGCAACGTTGAAGAAGAGGTAAAAGATGAGCTCGCTTCACGGATTCATAAATTAGAGAAAGAATCTACTGAGTCTTTGGAAGAAAAATCGCGCGACATGATGGCCAGCACCATGCAACGGCTGGTTTCCAATTACACCACTGAAATCACTACTACCGCGGTCGAATTACCCTCAGACGAGATGAAGGGACGCATCATCGGCCGCGAAGGACGCAACATCAAAGTGATTGAACAGCTGACCGGCACGGAAATCATTGTGGACGATACGCCGAACGTAATCACCGTTTCCGGTTTTTCACCCATCCGCCGGCATATCGCCAAACGGGCCTTAGACAAATTGATCCTGGACGGACGCATCCATCCGACCAAGATTGAAGATGCGATCGAACAAGCCAAAAAAGAACTGGCAGTTGATATAAAAAAAGCTGGTGAAGAAGCGATGTACGAACTCGGCATCACCGGACTTGATCCTAAACTGGTACAGATCATCGGCAGGTTGAAATACCGGACCAGCTACGGGCAGAATGCTTTACGCCATAGCGTAGAAGTGGCCCATCTTGCAGGCATGCTGGCCGAAGAACTGGGGGTAAATCCATCACTGGCTAAAAAAGCGGGATTGCTGCATGACATCGGCAAGGCGGTCGACCACGAAGTCCAGGGTACTCATCCGGAGATCGGCGCCAACATCGCCAAAAAATTCGGCCTGACTCAGGAAATAATCGACCCGATCGAAACACATCATGAAGACCGCCCGCGCGGCCTCTTGGCGATCGTAGTCAAGGTGGCTGATGCGATTTCGGCAGCCAGACCGGGCGCGCGCCATGACTCATTCGAACAATATATCCATCGCCTGGAAGAATTGGAAAAAATCGCCACTTCATTCGATGGCGTGGAAAAAACTTATGCGATCCAGGCCGGACGAGAAATCCGCGTGTTCGTCGAACCGACCAAAATTGACGATCTATCTGCCTACAACCTGGCTAAGGACATCGCTAAAAAAATCGAAGCGGAACTGAAATACCCTGGCGAGATCAAGGTCAATGTAATCCGAGAAATGCGAGTGACGGAATACGCACGATAAATAAATGTCATGCTGGAGTCCCGCCTCGGCGGGACGATAGCATCTGGTGAAATTATCACGAGATCCTATCACTCACTTCGTTCGCTCCAGGATGACAAACACCTATGTTAAAAATTCTATTCATCGGCGACATCTTCGGCAAACTCGGCCGCGAAGCGGTGCGTCTGCTTCTGCCTGAAATCAAAGCGGAGGAGCAGCCTGACTTGGTCATTGCCAATGCAGAAAACGCGGCGCACGGCAGCGGAATTTCTCTCGCCACCATCAAAGAACTGAAAAGCTGCGGTATCGATTGGTTCACGACAGGCGATCATGCTTTCGACAATGAAGAGCAATTCAAACTCTGCCTAGCCGAAAATCTGCCGCTCTTGCGTCCGGCTAATTTTTCCGCCGGAGTGCCTGGATCGGGCGCGCAGATGATTGACGTGGGTAAAAATAAAATTCTGCTCATCAATCTGCTCGGACGTGTTTTTATGCACCAGGATTTTGATGATCCGTTTCGCGCTCTGGACGCTATTTTGAACGAATATTTGGCAAAATTTAAGCCCTCTGCTATAATTGTTGATATGCATGCCGAGGCTACCTCGGAAAAAGCCGGCTTCGGCCATTACGTGGATGGCCGGGTTTCAGCGGTTCTTGGAACCCATACTCACGTGATGACCGCAGATGCGCAAATCCTGCCCGGAGGAACCGCTTTTATCACCGATGTCGGCATGGTCGGAGCAACAAATTCTATTATTGGACTAGGGAAAGAGAATGTGATAAAATCCTTCTTGACGCAGATCAGGCAGGAAAAAATCATTCCCGAAACAGGCGAGGCGATCCTTAACTCAGTATTGGTAACGATTGATCCGAAAACAGCCAAGGCGACAGCGATTAAACCCATCAGTAAATTTTTAACATAATTAAACTAAACCTATGAATAAAGCAAGCTTGATCGAGCGGCTAGCCGCTGAAGCCACCCTAAGCAAAAAACAGGCCACTGACGCGATCGAATCACTGGTGGACATCATCATCAAAGAACTCAAGGCCGGCAATGAAGTCACTATCACCGGATTCGGCACCTTTATGGCCAAGTCCCGCCATGCCCGCGGCGGTGTCAACCCGCAGAAACCGACCGAAAGAATCCAGATTCCACAAGTAACTGTCGCCAAATTCAAGACCGGTAAGACCCTGAAAGACGCCCTGAAAGGCAAATAAAAAATTTCGAATAAAAAAATCACTCTTCAAGAGTGATTTTTTTATTGTGCGCCCAGAGGGATTCGAACCCACGACCGTCTCGTTAAGAGCGAGCTGCTCTACCAACTGAGCTATAGGCGCCCTACTACGCTAAAGCTTCGAAGGGCAAGCATTTTTATTTTATGTTTTTGTGGCTGAGGAGAGGCTCGAACTCTCGACCTTGGCGTTATGAGTGCCACGCTCTAACCAACTGAGCTACCCAGCCCTACTACGCTGAAGCTTCGTAGGGTAAGCCTACAAGCACCAGCTTTTTATTTCACCTCTAGTCCTCCGAAGCTTCCTTGCCCTCCATAGCTTTAGCGACGGAGGGAGCGTAGGAGGAAGCTACCCAGCCAAACGCACTAGTGCACCCGGCAGGGATTGAACCCACAACCTCCTGGTCTCTCGCTTCAATAAGCCGTCTGTGCTCCCGCCAGGATTCGAACCCGGAATTCAACGTCCGAAGCGTCGCGTGATATCCATTTCACTACGGAAGCATATGAGGTCGCGGGATAAACTCCGTCTGGCGCTCTATCCATTGACCTGCCTGCCGGCAGGCAGGGCTACGGGTGCCGGATAACAATGATACAAAAAACTCCCCGGTGGAAGTTGCTTTGAGAGTATCATAATATGCCCTATAAATCAAGGTTTTTCAACCACCGAATAATAATTATATGAATCCCGATAAATAGTCCTGATTTTCAGTGTTGCCCGGCTGAAATCAGCCGATAAGGCCTTGGCAGTAAATGCATGATAATATCTTTGGCTTTTGTTCTTACTCCAATCAAATACAATATCGCCGAAATCCATCTTATTTTTACCGATCAATCTTAACAATGCATTTATTAAGATCAATTTTAAATATTTCCATCGGCCCCATAAATTCCAAACCGTTATGACTATTTTCCCGTTCGGTTTCAGCCGATTTTTCAGCTGTTCCAACGCCTGGAGCCGCAGATCTTGTCCTGGCAGGTGGTGCAGGACGGCGATACAAAAAATCCAATCGAATTTTTCTTGCGTTAATTTATCTAATTCTAAAATATCTCCTGTCCTAAATTGAAAATTGAAAATTGAAAATTGAAAATTTGCGGCTTTGATATTTTCTTGAGCCAAATTAATCAATGCTTGGCTCTGATCAACTCCAACATATTTAATGTTTTTTTTGATGAAAGCCGCAGTCAATCGTCCATTCCCACAACCAACATCTAAGACTGAGTCACCGTCTTTAACATCTGCGGCAAGCTTAACCAACTCCGGCCAAAGTTGTTTCTGCCGCGTCTGGTTAAAATCATCCGCGATATCTTCGTAGTTTTTCTTTACTATATTTAATAATTTTTGTTGAGTTTCTTTATCCATTATCTTTACTTGTATTAAGTATTAAGTGACCTCCTGTATTCCGCCCGCACCAGCTTGATTTCCTCCCAGCTAAAATCATCGCCGAGCGATTCCTTGATCGGCGATAATTTTTCGACCCCGACCTTTTTGATCACGTCTAAAATTTCTTTCTGTCTGGCCGGTTTCACAAATTTTTTTATTTCTACCGCTAATTTATTTTCGATTAAGTAACATAGGTGTTCTACGATGGTGTTCGGTGTCAGATCGCGCGACTGCGCCATCTCATCAATCGACAGGCCTCTGTTGTATAAATCAAAAGTCTCCAGCTGAGTTAATTTAGTGCTAAGTCCCGCGTCCGTCTTACTCTTTTTCGTCTTTACCTGGTCAAGCTCATTCTGTTTATCCAAATAGTTTGCAATATAGCCGGATTGTTTAACCCCAGCCATGCAATTATCACATCGTCCGCAGACCGGGGCGTCGCTCTCGCCGAAATAATCCAGGATATATTTCGGCCGGCAGTCAAAATGATAGACATAGTCCTCCATCTTATCCAGCTTGGCATAGGCATGTTTCAATTTGTTTTTCAGGGCCGAAAAATCAAGTTTGATTTCACCTCGACTCAATCGTTGTAAAATCTGGATTTCCGTACCTTTAAATGGCGGACGATATTCGGCCGCGTCAGCTTCCTCCAATTTTTTTATCAGCCGGCGCAGGCTGTCTTTTTTTATATCTAAAACTCCGGCCGCCTCTTCCAGATTAAGATAAAAACCGTCAGCCAGCTCTTGGCTGTATTTTTCATAAAATCGATTGAATATATCGATCTGTGCCTTCGAACGTTTACCAAATGATTCAATCGCCTCAGCAAAAGTTTTATTCAATTTTAAATAAGCACTGCCTGCCCGATCCTGAACCCGACGTAAATAACCCTCCCGTTCCAAGAGTTTCAAGGCAGTACCGACGGCCATTTCCGGTACCCGGTCGGAAAGCATGCCGCCAAGCTCGCTATAAGTGATCATCACCGTATCCGAATCGTAATTCAGCAAGAGCTCATAAATTTCCAGGATGATTTCCGGCGGCGGATTATCGCCTTTGATGAAAAACTCCTGCAAGAACCGGTCGCGCGAATTATATATCAGCAGACAAAAACTTGGCTTACCATCGCGGCCAGCACGACCCGCTTCCTGATAATAGGCTTCTATGGTGCCCGGCATATCATAATGAATCACGAAACGGATGTCGCGCTTATCTATGCCTAAGCCGAAAGCATTAGTGGCGATGATCACCCGAGCTTCGCCCTTCATAAATTTTTCCTGTACCCACTTACGATCCTCTGAGTCCATACCGGCGTGATAGCCGATCGCTTCAATATTATTATCTAAGAGCGTCTGCAACAGCTGATCGGCGCGGGCGCGCGTTCCGACATAGATGATACCCGAACCTTCCGGCGCGCCGGCGATCGCTTCAATCACCACGCTCGGCTTCTGGCTTTCTGTCGCCCGCACCACCCCGAACTGCAGATTCGGCCGGGCAAAACCGGTCACCACCAGCTCCGGATCAATCAATCCTAGCTGTTTCGCTATATCATCACGCACTTCCGGCGTAGCAGTGGCCGTTAGGGCGAGCACGGTAGGATTTTTCAAAAACTCGATGGCTGATTTCAACTTCAAGTAACTCGGCCGGAAATCATGTCCCCACGAACTGATGCAATGCGCCTCATCCACCGCGAACAGACTGACTTTCACTTCCGCGAGAGCGGCCAAAAATTCCTGGCTATAAAAACGCTCCGGCGCAATATATAAAAGCTTGTAATTGCCGGCCTTAACTCCATCCAGTCTGCTCTCTGTCTCTAGGGGCGAAATCGATGAGTTGATGAAGGTTGCCGGAATGCCCACGCGGGCAAGCCCGTCCACCTGATCCTTCATCAAAGCGATCAGAGGTGAGACTACGATAGTTATTCCCTCCAGCACTAAAGCCGGCAGCTGATAACATAGTGATTTACCGCCGCCGGTCGGCATCAACACTACCGTGCTCTTGCCCTTAAGCACATTATCAAGCACCCGTTCCTGCCCGGGACGGAAATCAGTAAAACCATAATGTATTTTCAGCAACTCTCTAAGTTGTTGTTTTTGCTTATCAATCGGACTCATAGATTATGGGACAGTCTTACTATAACAAAAAAGAGCGGTTAAATACAACCGACCCCGTCGAATCACATTTACTGAATTATTTTATTTTCTCCTTAAACAACCGCAGAGTATTTTTGAAGGCCAACGCAATAGTCATCGGTCCGACTCCCCCAGGAACCGGTGTTAAATAACCGGCTTTAGTCTTAACGCTTTCCTGGTCAACATCTCCCGCCACGCCGCCATCGGGCAGGCTATTTATGCCGATATCAATGATTACCGCTTCCTGTTTTACAAAATCTTCTGTAATTAGGCCCGCATGGCCGATCGCACAAATCAACAAATCCGCCTTACTTGATTTGACCGCAAGTTCAGCGTCGCCTTGATGGAGAATCGTACAAAATGCACCCCCGCACTCAAGCGCATGCTTAATTGCTTGGCCGAATAATTCCGAATTCACTATCGCCACGGCAGACTTACCTTTTATGTCAAAATTTATTTCTTTGATGATTTCCATAATCACCGCAACAATCGGCGGCATGTTCGGATTATCACAGCTTAGTAAAAACTGGTTCAAATTATAAGGATGAAAACCATCGACGTCTTTATCCGGTCTGATCCGTTCAATCACCTTATCCGCATCAAGACCCTCCGGCAAGGGCAACTGGACTAAGATTCCGTCGATCGCTTCATCTGCGTTCAAAAAATCAATCATGGAAATTAGTTCGGCCTCGGCGATGTCGGCAGTACATTGGTATAAATGAGTATCAATTCCGACTTCTTTTGCCTGTTTTTCTTTCAGCCGGACATAAAGTTTCGAATCATCGCGTTCGCCGACCAAAACGATCGCCAGGTTCGGCCTGGCGCCAAGCTTCACGATTTCGGCAACGATTTCATCTTTGATCCGTTCAGCGATTTTTTTACCGTCGATCAATATCATAAAAAATGTCATCCTGGAGGGAGCGTAGCGGCCGATAGGATCTCATGAATTACCCACGAGATACTATCGCCCCGCTGAGGCGGGACTCCAGTATGACAAGATTCTTAAACACTCGGTATCGGAAATTTATCACAAAGTACCTTGACCTGTTCCCGGATAGCTGATAATTTTGTTTCATCGTCCTTGGCCGCAATCGCCTCGACGATCCAGCGCGCCACCTGACGTGATTCGTCTTCTTTCATGCCGCGCGTAGTCATCGCCGGCGTACCGAGCCGGATACCGGACGGATTATAGGGCGGGTTCGGGTCAAAAGGGATCGTCGAGCGCGAAGTAGAGATACCGGCCTTGTCCAAAACAATTTCCGCTTCTTTTCCGACGATACCTTGCGACGTCAGGTCAACGACCATCAGATGATTGTCCGTGCCTTCGGAAATTATTTTAAAACCTAATTTCATCAATTCATCCGCCATCGCTTGCGCGTTTACAATCACCTGCTGCGCATAGCCCGTGAACTCCGACTTCAAAGCCTCGGCAAAAGCCACTGCCTTGGCCGCGGTCGTATTGTCATGCGGCCCGCCCTGCATGCCCGGGAAGACCGCGCGGTCCACCTCTTTAGCGAATTTTTCCTTGCACATGATGATCGCGCCGCGCGGGCCGCGCAAAGTCTTATGTGTCGTCGTCGTCACTACGTCAAAGATCGGTACCGGATTGGCGATCTGTTTACCCGCGATCAGGCCGGCGATATGGGCGATGTCGGCGAAAGTGATCGCTCCGACCTCATCTGCAATCTCTTTGAATTTTTGCCACTCCATCTCCCGTGAGTAAGCAGAAAAGCCGGCCAGGATCATCTTCGGTTTTTCGCGTAAAGCGATCTCGCGCACCTCATCCATGTCGATCCGGCCAGTGTCTTTATTTACCGTATACTGCACGAAATTATAAAGCATACCGGAAAAATTCACCGGATGCCCGTGAGACAAGTGGCCGCCGTGATCCAGTTTCAAACCTAAAACCTTGTCGCCCGGTTTTAGAAAAGCCATATACACAGCCGCGTTGGCCGGCGAGCCGGAAAGCGGCTGAACGTTCACGTGCTCGGCATCAAATAACTTTTTCGCCCGCTCCACCGCCAGATTTTCTATCGTATCGACGTTTTGGTTGCCGGCGTAATAACGCTTCCCCGGAGTACCTTCGCTGTATTTATTGGTAAACACTGATCCGAGCGCCTCCTGAACAGCCGGAAAAACATAGTTTTCACTGGCAATCAGCTCCAGCCCTTCTTGCTGTCTTTTTATTTCCGCCTCAAGCGCGGCGTAAACCTCCTGGTCTTCACCTGCTAAAATTTTGTACTCCATACTTTTTCTCTAAGCCCTAATTAAGATATAGCATAATTTTAAGCCAAAATAAGCTCAATGTCAAAATAAAAAAGGAGCCCGAAGCTCCCTTTAATTTGATGTTTAGTCGGCTACTCTTTTAAAAACCCGAAATGCACAAGCGCCGGAATGATGTTCGGCGCCAACTCCATCTGCCCGAGGCTGTTGATGTCGAACCAGCCCCACTGTCTGATATCTGCGCCCGGCCTGATTTCACCTACCAGCCCAGCTAAATAATGAACCAGGACGACATCCTTGGGTCCGACCTCGGTGTGATAGATGTACGGCCGCAAATCAAGCACATCAAATTCCGCCCCCATCTCTTCCTTGAACTCCTTGCGTGCGGTTTCAATCAAATTAAGTTCGAGGTCCTCCACCTTGCCGCCACAGAATTTCCAGAATTGGTCTTCGCCATGTTGGTTTAAAAGGACTTGGTTGTCCCGGATGATGACCGGCCCGGAAGCCATAACGATTTTCGGCATATATTTCCTCCAAAATTTATTGTTTGAATCTTATCTAAAACATCGCCCTTTGTCAAAAAAGAGAGGCCGCAAGGACCTCTCGTTATGAGTTAGACGAACAACGACTGCGTTGATTCGTTTTTATGCACCGAGCGGATTCCCCGCCCCAGCATATCGGCTACCGAAATGATGGTGATATTTTTCAACTCCTCCTTGGCGCGCTGATGCAGCGGAATCGAATCGGTGATTACCAGCTCCTCGATATCTGATTTTAACAGATTGTCGACGGCCGCTCCGGAAAGCACGGCATGGCTGGCACAGGCGCTTACCCTGACCGCCCCCATCTCTTTCAGCTTTTTCGCGGTTTTACACAAGGTGCCGGCGGTGTCGACCATATCGTCGACGATTACCGCCGTCTTGCCTTCGACATCGCCGACGACCCTCATGATTTCGGCCTCGCCCGGTGCCGGCCGCTTTTTATAAGTGAGCGCGACACTGGCTTCCAGACGTTCGGCATAGGCACGCGCTCGCTCGACTCCGCCCGCGTCAGGCGCGACCACTACCAGATCGTGATCATATTTCCGCTGAAGGTAGGGCAAGAAGACGAAGGAAGCAAAAAGATTGTCGACCGGAATGTTGAAAAATCCCTGCAATTGCCCGGAATGCAGATCGAGCGACAGGACGCGCGAAGCGCCGGCGGTCGTGAGCAGGTCGGCAACCAGCTTGGCGGAAATGGGCTTACGCGGTTTGTCCTTGCGGTCCTGCCGCGCATAGCCGAAGTACGGCATCACTGCCGTAATCCGTTTAGCCGAAGCTCGCTTGAAGGCATCAATCATCACCAATAATTCCATCAGGTTCTCGTTCACCGGCGGGCAGGTCGGCTGGACAACGAAGACATCGTTGCCCCGGACGCTATCAGTGATCTGTGCATCGACCTCACCGTCGTTAAAACGACGCAACTGCACCTCGGACAATTTGATCCCGAGCGAATCAGCAATGGCGCTTGCCAAAACCGGATTGCTCCTGCCGCTGAAAAGCTTCATTTCTTCCCTCCTGTCGATTTTTTGAAGCCAATATTCCAGTCAGACTAATATCTTATAAAGGACAAAACTGACTTATCTTTTTATCATATATGTATCCTTTAGTCCATACCCCAACTTCCGGTAATAGCCCCTCGCGCCTATGCCAGCGATGACCGCGATTTTTTTAAAACCATTTTTCCGCACAATTTTTTCGGCTTCTAACATCAACCTTTTGCCCAAACCAGCGTGCTGGATGATTTTTTTCTTCCCTATCGACACCAGCTCACCATACACATGCAACTCGCGAATTATCGCGGTACCCCCTAACGTGTTATGCGTTACATGTTCCATGTTATGTGATGATAGCCTCAGCCGGCAAAAACCGTAAAGAATTTTTCCATCTTTACTTATTGCTTCTATAAAATATTCATCGCCATCAGATGCGTGATAATTCGTAATTCGTAATTGGTAATTATTAATTTTTCCGTCCTTAACCTCTCGACAACGGATACAATTACATGCAACGCCCCGCTGTTGCATCACTTGTCGCAGATTCGTAACAAGATTACCGGCCACGATCGATTCTCCCGGTATATCTCTGATCAGGCGGATGATGCGGACATAATTCGGCGTTGCCGCCTTGCACCGCATAATCAGATTTTCCAAAACTTGCTGCGAATATGGTTTGTATTTCCCCTGCTTCCACCAACGATAAAGCAAACTGCCGCGCGTCACTACGGTCGGATAGAACTTAATCTGATCCGGCTGGAAGCGCTCATCCGAAAATAATCGTTCATACATCCGCAGGTCTTTCGCCGGTGTCGATCCGGGAAGCCCGGGCATAATGTGATACGTCACCTTAAAGCCGAAATTTTTCAATGATGCGGTCGCCCGCACGATCGCCTCAACCCCGTGTCCTCGTCTGTTTTTTTCCAAAATTTTGTCATCGATCGCTTGCACCCCGAGCTCCACTCGCGTACAACCCAGCTCGCGCATTTCCAATAATTCTTTTTCATTGATATAATCAGGCCTGGTCTCTAAGGTTAACCCGATAATTTTATATTTCGCTCTTTCGTTTCTTTTCTGTTCTGTCTGTAATTGTTTCTTTAATTTATTAATTTTTAACTTTGGGCTGTAACTTTGAACTTTTAACTTTGAACTTTTAACTTGATAATTGTTCGACGCTCTAAAACATTCTTTAATATACCAAAACTTATAGTTACCCGGTAATACCGACCAAGTCCCGCCAATCACGATTATTTCAATTTTTGTCGGCTCGTGGCCATTGGCCTCAAGCGCCGCCAAGCGCGACTGGACCTGGTCATATGGATCATAACCCTCGCGAATCGCCCGCATAACCGCCGGCTCATTGGATAAATAACTTTGCGGCACATCTTTTTCTGTCGGGCAGTAAGCGCATCTGCCGGGACAGGGCCAGGGCTTGGTCAACACCGCTACCGGCGCGATGCCGGAAAGCGTACGCACCGCCCGTTTACGCAACAGACGGCGAAAAACCTCGGAAGCTCCTTTCCTATCGCTTGCGAAAGCTTCCAAAATTTCTGAATTTTGCGGCAACGCCACCTTATATTTTTTTGCCGCCCTTCTTTTGGCAGCATAAAGCTCTTCACGCGTCTTGATATCCGCGTGAAGCAATTCATCGATCGCTTGTCGTTTGCCCTGTGTCATCTGAAGTATTATAATAATATCAAAACAATTAAGGGGGTGCTGTTTGGACAGACAAGTCGACGATATACTGTTTTTCGATGTAGCCAATCTGCCGCCAGAGGAAAAACTATTCACTCTGCCTCAGATCGGCGCCGGACCGTTCCAGATCATTGAACTTCATCCGATTGAAAATGTCTGCTACTGTGATTCGGCCGACAACCACCTGCCCTTATGCGGCGTCAACCGCATCAGGAAGCTCAACGGCTGTTCCCTCCTGCTCACCGTCAGGACCGCCAATGGCCTCACGCGCATTCTGCCGGACTCGCTCTTTTCTCTCGCACCTCAACTCCCCCTCTTCCCCTGACCGGACGGTCGGGGGATTTTTTTGCTAAAGTTATTGACATTGCTAAAAATAGTGCTAGGCTTAAAGTATAGATTACTTCACAACTTTAACTAATTTAAACATACCACTATGACAAAAACAAGGAAACTTCTGTTCACCTCGCTCTTTGTCGTGTTGCTCGTTCCCGCGGCCGCTTTGGCTTTTACCGCCAAATCCGGCAATTCGGTAAGTGTGGGCAAGACTGAGGTGGTCGACGGCAATTTTTTCGCCGCCGGCCAGAACATCCAGATCGAGGGCAAGGTCAACGGCGATGTATTCTGCGCCGGCCAATCGGTCAATATCAACGGTGAGGTGGCCGGTGACGTGATTTGCGCTGCCAGCTCGATCAACGTCAATGGCCGTGTCGGCGGCAACCTGCGCGTCGCGGGTAGTGCCATCAACCTGAACGGCCAGGTCGGCAGAAACCTGATGGTCGCCGGAGCCTCGCTTTCCACTGGCGCGAGTTCAAGCGTAGGTTGGGAAGCGCTCATGGCTGTCGCTTCTGCTGACCTGCGGGGCAAAATCGGGCGCGATCTGACCGGCGCCGGCGCGACCTATGATTTGGGCGGCGCGATCGGCCGGGACGTCCAGCTCTGGCTCGACAATAACCAGCGGCAGGACCAGTCGACATTAAAAGTTGAAAAGGACGCGACGATCGGCGGAAAACTGACGTACACGGCCAAACAAGACGCGGAAGTCGTAAGCGGCGCGCGCATCGCCGGCGAAGTGAAACGGCTTGAACCGGCGGCCCGCTATCAACAGCCCTCACCCAGTGCCAAGACCGGGGCCTGGTTCCTGTTTGCCATTTATTGGATGATCGCGGTCTCGATTGTCGGCGTGGTACTGGTGATGTTATGGGGCGAGGAGACGAAACGGCTGCTTACAAACTTCACCACCAAAGCGCAGGCTTCTTTCGGATGGGGCTTGATAGCGTTGCTGCTGACTCCGCTCATCTGTATATTACTATTGATTACGATTATCGGTATTCCGCTAGCGGCCATTCTCGGGCTATTTTGGCTCCTAGCCTTGAGCCTGAGCAAGCTGTTCGTCTCGATCTTCATCGGTCAAAAACTGCTAGAGCGATTCTGGCAAGCGCGCAAAGATTCGCTCTACGCCGCCACTATCCTGGGCGTCGCGGTGTGTTATTTCGTCTTCCTAATCCCAGCCATCGGCTGGCTTTTGGGCCTGCTGGCTACCATCTGGGGTATGGGCGCCATCTACCTCTTCTTCAAAAAAGCTTAAGTAAATAAAAACTGTCTGCTATAATAAGAGAGGGGAACTTCCCCTCTCTTATTTATAAAAAAGGTGGAACGGTAATTAGATCTTATGACTGAAAAAATTCGTCTCGAAAATAATGAAATACAAAAAATAGACTTCGTTAAAATTTTTAGGGAGCGTCTCTCCGCCATCAAACCATTTCCTAATGAAAGGCGGGAAGACGAGGCTTACGGATATGAAAGTGTAGGAATAAAAAAATTAATCCGAGATGCTCCTTGTCTGACAATAAATATGCCATCGAGGGAAGGCTTAGAATTATGGGTAGAGGATCCTGAAAAAATTGAAGAGAAGCACCAGCCCCATCATGAGGTGAAAAAAGGTTTGACTGATTTCATGGAGTCAAAGTCTTTTGATGAAGACGATTCCCGTCTATACACCATGGGCGGCAGAATTTTAGAGGACGAGGATAATAAGCTTTATCTTCTCGTAGATCACATCAGAGAAGATCTTATAAATTCATATCTAGCAGATGAACAATCTGAAATTAGGCTCTTGAATCTACTCAAAAAATACAATATCTCTAAAGTTATAGGAATGTACATGAAAGAAACAGTTGAAGGTGATTCTCATATCTATAGCCCGTCCTCAAAAATAATAATCAACAATGACTTGATCGGTAGAAAAAGAGAGAACTTGGCTTATATAAATTTTGCCCTAGAACATAATATGACAAATGCTCAATACTTGAGGTTGAGGATAAGGACAAAAAGCGCCGCCAAGGCGGGACAAGCGCTAAGTTGGGAAGAAATTGCACACGAGATTGCCAAAGATGATGAAGAAAAATTATAAGAGTGATAAGGAAAATACTATCTTTACTAAAAATACTTTTCAGACCAGATATTTAAATTATATGCAAGTAAACTCAAAAATTTTCAAAGCCTATGACATCCGCGGTATCTATGGTGTGGATTTCGACGAACAGACTTTTTATCAGATCGCCCAGGCCTACGCCAAGCTGGTGAAGCCGAAAGGCAAAGTAGCAGTCGGCATGGATGCTCGTATCTCCTCGCCTGCCCTGAAACGCGCCGTCATCAGCGGTTTGAATGACGCGGGTGTGAGCGTGATGGATATCGGACTGGCTTCCACTGAGATGTATTATTTCGCAGTCGGTTATTACAAGTTGGCCGGGGGCATCCAAGTGACCGCGTCGCACAATCCGAAGGAGTGGAACGGACTTAAGATGGTGAAGAAAAGCGTGGCACCGATAAATTTCGAAAATGGCATCGGCCGGATAAAATCCTGGATCGAAGCGGGCTGGAAAAATATCAAGGTGAAAAAGCCGGGGAAAGTCAGGCAAAAAAATGTGCTGGATGATTTCTGCCGTTTTGCTAATAAATTTCTAAAACCCGCTGCCGCTAAACGGTCGTTGAAAATCGTTTTTAATCCGAACTTCGGTTATGAGGGGGAAGTTTTGAAGCGATTCGTAAAATTAGCTAAGCCTAATTGGAAAATAATCGGTCTGAACGATAAGGTCGATGGCACCTTCCCTAAGGGCCGGCCGGATCCGTTCGTGCCGGAAAACCGCCCGGAATTCTGCGCTCTGGTAAAATCGAGCAGGGCGGACTTGGGCGTAGCCTGGGATGCAGATGCGGACCGGGTCTTCTTCGCTGCCGACGGCGGCACCTTCCTTGAATCATATTATACCAATCATCTGCTGATAAAATCACTGCTCGCCGGCAAGAAGCGACAAAAAATCATCTACGATCCCCGCTATGCTTGGGCGTTGATCGACGCGGCCAAAGAAATGGGCGCAAAGCCGGTGTTGGAGCGTGTCGGACATTCATACATCAAAGCGCGGATGCGCAAAGAAAAAGTTATTTTTTCCGGCGAATCTTCCGGCCACACCTACTTCCAGGATTTCTGGTATGCCGACAGCGGCTTGATCCCGCTCCTGGTCATGGCCAACCTGTTGGCCAAAGAAAAAAAGAATCTTTCCGAATTAGTAGTCCCTCTATTCAAAAAATACTTCATCTCCGGCGAGATCAATTCGACCGTAAGCGACGTAGGGAAAGTCTTGGCAAGGCTGGAGTCAAGATACAAAACCGGCAAAATAAGCCATTTTGACGGCTTGTCAGTTGAATTCCCGGAATGGCGCTTCAATGTCCGCTCTTCCAATACCGAACCGCTCCTGCGATTAAACCTGGAGGCTAAATCGCAAAAATTGATGGAAGAAAAAAAAGATGAAGTCCTCGGATTAATACGTAAATAATATTTTCGACCATTTAAAAAACAACCTTGCTTTAGCAAGGTTGTTTTTTTATTTCTTGAAATATTCCAATATTTGTTTTATTTCTTTCAAATCTTGCTCGGTCAGTTTTAATTTGATGCGATTCTGATATAGGTGATAATTCTCATCGCGGATAGTGACTGACGAGATGCCGCCATTTTTTCTGATCATGGGTTTATGTTTCTTGATCAGATCTTTGATCAGCTGCTTGTTCTCTTCGCTCAGGTTGTAAAAATTGTGGTTCTTGATGATCAGCTCATTCAATTTTCTTTCCCAGATATAGTCCGGTTCGTGGACGATGTTTTTTAATACTTCTTCCAAATCCATATATTTTAATTAATATTAATCCCGATCGCTTGTTTCGCTTTTTTCAGGGTATTTTCTGCTAAGGGCCCCACTTTAGCCGCGCCTTGTTTCAAGATTTCTTTTATATCCTCGTCCTTAAAACTGTTGAACTTAAGATGATATTCAGTCAGGAATCTTTTCACCACGCGGGCCAGATCACGCTTGAAATCGGCATAGCCCTTGCCCTGGTATGATTTTTCCAGCTCCTTGATCGGCGTATGATCCAACAAAGAATAAATGGTCAAAAGATTAGCCAGCGCCGGTTTTTTCTTCCGGTCAAAAATTATTTCCGCGCCCGAATCAGTCACGGCCCGCATGATTTTTTTCTCCGCTTCTTCCGGCGTATCGGAAAGGGCAAGGAAGTTACCGGTCGTTTCATCGCTTTTGCTCATTTTTTTTGTCGGGTCTAGCAACGACATGATGCGTGCTCCTTCCTTTCTGATCACCACCTCCGGTATTTTAAAAACCTCGCTAAATTGAGAATTAAAGCGCCGTCCCAGGGTGCGCGTCAGTTCCACGTGCTGGACCTGATCGTCGCCGACCGGCACCGCGTCAGTCTGGTAAAGCAAAATATCAGCTGCCATGAGAACCGGGTAATCAAACAGGCCGACACTGACGTTTTCCTGATTCTTGCCCGATTTGTCTTTGAATTGTGTCATCTTGTTCAAATCGGAAATTCTTGCCACGCAATTCAAAATCCAGGCCAACTCGGCATGAGCAGTGACGTCAGACTGTTGGAAAATAATCGATTTCTCCGGATTGATGCCGCTTGCCAGATAATGTTTGACGATTTCCACGATCCGACGGTTCAATGCTTTGGTATCCTGGCGCACGGTAATAGCATGCAAATCCACTACGCAAAAGATGCAATTATAATCGTCCTGCATTTCCACCCATTTGGAAAGCGCTCCTATATAATTGCCAATATGCAAATTTCCGCTCGGTTGAACGCCGGAAAAAATGGTTTTTTTGTTTGTGCTTGCCATGAGTATATTATACTTTTAAAATTACTTGCTGTAAATCAAACTAATTCCCAGTTCACTTTGGTTGCCAACTTCTGCCATGGAGTGAACTTTTTCCGCCGAGCCTTGAAATAGCCTGCCGCGGCCACCATAGTCGCGTTATCGGTAGTATATTTCAATTCCGGCATCAAAAATTTCAAGCCTAGTTTTTCGGTTTCCTCTTTCAACTCCTGACGCAAGGCCGTATTAGCTGCCACTCCGCCTGAAAGCATCACGGTTTTGACCGGCAGCTGTTTGGCGGCACGGATGGTTTTACCGACTAAGGTCTCCACGGCTGCCCTCTGGAATTCATAAGCATACTCCGGAATTCTTTTCTGCCAATTCGGATCTTTCTTCAGTTGATATAGCAACGCGGTCTTCAATCCGGAAAAAGAAAAATCAAAATCCTTTGACTCCAACATCGGACGAGGCAGCTTAATTTCTTTTGCCCTCTCCTGGCTCAGGAGAGGGTCGGGGTGAGGTTGTGTATTCTGAATTGAAATAAATTTCGCGGCTTCGCGCGAAATGGCTGGTCCTCCAGGATACCCTAACCCCAAGAGACTCGCCGCCTTGTCAAAAGCCTCGCCGGCCGCGTCGTCGCGCGTCTCGCCGATGATTTTATATTTCCCGTGGCCGCGCATCAGCACCAGAATCGTATGCCCGCCGGAAACGGTCAGGATCAACGCCGGAAATTCAATTTTATCTCTATCGATAAAATTGGAATAAAGATGAGATTCGATATGATTGACCGCTACCACCGGCAGTTTCCAAACATACGCCAGAGTTTTAGCGGTCTCCACCCCGACCTGGAGCGAGGTGATCAATCCCGGCCCGACCGTCACCGCAATCGCATCCAACCTTGTCATCGCGAGCGACCGAAGGAAGCGTGGCGATCTCTGGTTAATCGCACTTGACTTGAGATTGCCGCGTCGCTGCACTCCTCGCAATGACATTGCATCCATTCCCGCTCGTATCAGCGCCTCATTCACCACCGGCAGGATATTAAAAACATGCTCACGCGCCGCCACTTCCGGCACCACGCCGCCATATTTTTGATGAATCTCAATTTGTGAAGAAACCACATTAGATAAGACGCGAACCTTATCACCCTCCCCTTCAATAACGGAAGCCGCAGTTTCATCACAGGATGTTTCTATTCCTAAAATATTCATACCTATATTATTAAGTACAAAACGAACCAAGGCAAGCCCGGTTCATTTACGAGGCTGTTATTGAATACCAGCTCTACTGCAATCTTAAAAATACTGCTACGAATTAAGCGGAAAAGTAGCCAGGACAGCTTTAAGAAAAAGACCCTTGGACGTATTGTCCTTGGGTCTTTATTATGGATCATTTTGTCGGATATTTCCCTCCGAAACATCCGGAACAGATTCCGCACCGATACGTTTCGGACACGACCTGCTTGAGCCCGGGGAGCGAAAGATATATCAGTTCGTCCGCTCCGATTATTTCCCTGATTTCTTCTACCGTGTTTCCGCTGGCCACCAGTTGTTTCCTATCCTGATAGTCCATCCCGTAGGGACAGACATCTACTATCGGAGGTGCGGAAATGCAGTTCGTTATCCGAGCGGCGCCTGCATCGCGAAGCCGCTTGTTAACGATTTTCATCGTTGTCGATCTGACGATGGAGTCGTCAACAACGATCGCATGGCGCCCCCTGATCTTGTCTTTCCGAAGGTGAAGCTTCTGGTAAGCCGTTCTTATCCTTTCTTCCTCGGTTGGAGAGGTGAAAGACCTTTCATTAGATCCCGGCGGGTTGTGTACGCGCAGGAAATATTCCTTGTATAGCATGCCTGAGGCTTTTGCCAGTCCAAGAGCGGCGTGCTTTCCCGAATCAAGAACGGGAAGGATAAAATCCCCCCGGAGTTGCGAATTTTCCGCGAAGATTTTTTTACCCAGCTCCTGCCGGAAATCTTCGTGGACGAACCCCTGGTAGGTAGTTCTGGGATTTGAGAAGTATATTCCCTCGAAGATGCAGGAGTATTCCCGGTCGTGCGCGTATTTTACGCTCCGGAAATATTCCTTGTTCCGGTCGAACACCAGCATTTCTCCCGGGTCGAGATCGCGCAGCAATCCGGCTTCGCGATATTGGTCAAAAACGAAATTTTCAGAACAAATAAGAAAACCGTCGTTGACCCGGGCGAGGGAAAGCGGCCGAACGCCGAACCGATCCCGTATGGCGAAGAGTTTGTCTTTAGCCAAGATCAGTAAGGAATAAGCGGCAGGCACTTTCTCCAAAGCGGAAATAATCGCCCCCTCGAGGGAACCTTCGGAGGATAGCGCGATCAGGTGTCCGAAGATTTCCGAATCGGTAGTTGACTGGAAAACAGCGCCCTTTTGGATCAGCTCTTTTTTTATCTCGCGGGAATTTACCAGCGTTCCGTTGTGAGCGATCATCAGGGAGCCGTATCTCGTTTCCAGAAAAATGAGGGGCTGGACGTTTTTTATTTCACCTGGTTCTCCCTGAGTGGCGTAGCGGGTATGCCCGATAGAAATTTTTCCCGGGAGATCCTTTTCGAAATTAAAATCAAAAAAATTATCCCGGACTTTCCCCACCCGTCTCTTGTGGAATATATTCCCGTCTTTGATGCTGACGATCCCGGCGCCTTTCTCTCCGCGGTGCTCCTGAAGTACCAGACAATCATACACGTAGCGAGATGCATTAGGCAGGTTGATGGCTGCCGCTAGCCCGCATTCTTCCGGCAACAAGCTTCTCAGGGACTCATTTCCTTTGAGGGTCAGAATTTTTTCTGACATTGGGCGGACCTCCTGAAAGCGTGGATTTATCGTTCAGTTTTGTTGATTTTCAAGGTGCTGCTCCTTATATCTTCATAGTATCCCAATTATGCCACAATTGTAAACATTCAATTTTTCATATAATAAAACTCGGAGAATCTCGCCAGTTTCTTAAACAAAAACAGAGCCGATTGGCTCCATTTCTCCAGTAGTACCGCTACGGCCCGCCCGACACGCAAGACGAGCTTGCGAGTCATTGCGGGCGGGGGAATTGAAGGGGCGGAAGCCCCACGCCGTCAAGTTGAGTCTTTAATCGATTTATTTGGTTCTGATGTTCTTGATTGTTTGCTTAAAACACATAGTTGCTCAGGTCCGTGTTCTTGGCCCCATATCAATACAATTTTAAATAGCTCAGCTAAAGGCTGAACTATTTAAAATTGTACCGCTACGGGGAATTGAACCCCGATTATCAGGTTGAAAACCTGGTGTCCTAACCATTAGACGATAGCGGCAAAAATCAAAAGCCCCTGCGGGACTTTTGAGATAATATAATCTAATTTAAGCCAATTGTCAAACAAAAAATGTTAAAAGTAAACTTCACTCAATATTCTTTTCGAACTTTACATCCTTGATCTTATAATTCCTGTTCAGATTGACCGCCTTCATTATCTTATTACTGAAATAACCGATAAAGAGCAGGGCGAGAAAATAGATTAGGCCGCCTCTCGTAATGACGAGCGTCTTCTGGGTCAAAAGCCCCATCAATGTCGCGCCCACGCCCATCGAAGTGATGATGGTCAGGTCGCGGACGGACTTGCCGGTAGACTCGGTCAGAAGATTTGTGAATAAGGCTTGCGCCGAATCGACATAATTCTTGGTCATGAGCCAGATATCCTTGACATAATCCTGCGTATCAACCAGTGTTTTATATTTATATTCCAGCACCGAGGAAAAGTTGGCAAACTCTTTGCTGTTTTTTACAATCGCTTCACGGGTATGAATATAGGTATTCATCTGGCTGATGCGTGCGTCGATCAGATTGATTGTTTTGCCATAGCCCTCAATCTTACTCTTGTGCTGCGCAATTTCGCTGCCCCTGATCTCGCCGCGCTCTTTTATCTCAGCAATTTTTTCCCAAATGATCCGGTGAAGATTCAGATAGCGATGCAACTGTCCTTTAAATTCACGTAAAAAAATCTGTTCTTGTATGAACCTTTCGATGTTCTCTATCTTCTCGCTCTTGTTGTTTATCACGTACAGTTTTCCTCCCCGATGAATCTCGAAAGCCGGCGTAATTATTTCAAAATATTTCTCTTGCTTGAAATATTTCAGATATTTTTTTATCTCCTCACGTTCAATATTATTAAACACCAAAAAATACGGGTAAATATTCTTTATATTAGCTAGCTCTTTCGGCACCGGCGCACCCAAACTGAAGATATAATTTAAGCTCTTGGAGAGCTTATCTTCATAATAACTAGTCAAAATCTTGATGTCTTGATCAATCGATTTGAGCTCTTTGCCAAGCACCATTAGGCCGTCTTCGAATATTTTTATCGTTATACCTTGATCATCGGCCATTTCGATGTATTCAAGGTCGTCGACTTTCATTTCGACGTATTTCAGTTTCAATTCCTTCTGCAGGCTTTTCAGTTTACTTTTATCCAAAGCGAGCGGCGATGCGGCGTTTTTCAAAAAATCATAAATCTCGGACAAATGAAGCGTTGTCCGCTGGAACCAGCCGCCGATGTAAATTTTTTGCGGTTGCATAGTTAGCTGCCTAATTCTTTTTTGAACCAATCCACCCACTTTATGTCTTTTGGATTTACTTTGTTCAATACCCCCAGATAAAGACTGACCCAGGAGCCGAGCTGCAAAAGCTCCAGCGCTTGCTCAATCTTGCTCTCGCCGGTCATCTTATAATTAAGAGTCTTGATGCCATTCTTCTGAACGACAATCTTGGTGAGCTCAAACCTTTTCTTCAGCCGCGGATGATAAAGATCAGATTCAAAAAAACAAAAAAGCAACTGCTTTTTTATCGCCTTCGGGAAAGCCAAGCCCTCCATCGCATAATGATTCATGTCCGGTAAGTTCAGATAAAGAGAAAAGTTTTTCGCTGTTTCGTTGATCTGATTGCGCAGAGCCTGCATGTTGCCGGCCAAAAATTCCGCGGCGGCGAGCACCGGCGCTTTGCCATGGATTTTTATCGCCAATTTTTTCGCTACATTATTTTTTGTGGGAGAGTTTGGATTCAGCTGCCGGTCCCAAAGCTCCATCTTATCAATGATCGATTCCAACGACTCGGGTTCAATCTTGAATAATCCGAGCTTGCCCAAGATTGAGGCCAGACCAAAAATGGAGTAGCCGAGGCCCAGGCGCGGCATTTTTGATGGGTTTTCTTTCGGCGAAAACACATAACCGGATATCTTGTCCTTTTTCATCAGCTGGCTAAGTTTGCTGTCGCCATCAGATACTAAAGCGACCACCTTCGCCCCGCGCTTTTTTGCTTCGCGATAAGCCACCAGCGGTTCTTCCGTACCGCCGGAATATGAAGCGATCACAAACAGCGTTTTATTATTCACGTAATCCGGCACATCATAGCCGGGCACCACCAGAATCGGTACTTTCAATAGACTGTCGAATGCCGAACGCAAAATATCGATTCCGATATGAGACCCGCCCATGCCATTCACTACCACATAATTAATGTCCTTGAGTGTCTTCGGCAACCGTAATCGATCGTACTCGCCGACTACCTGCCTCAACTGATCGGGCAAAAAATCGATCGATTCGGATACTTCAAGGATTTCGCGCTTTTTGAATACTTTTTGATCGTCTAAAATCATAAAAAATTTAAAATGTGTTACCTTTATATTATACCAGAAAAATCCTGAAAAAATAGTCCAATTTAAAAAGGGACGGTGAACATTGGCCCACCATCCCCAAATTAACAGAAACCAAGCTACATTTGTTTTTTTAATACAATTTTTTAGCGACTGTTACTCGCTACCACGAATCGGCCATATCCACTAATCGTCCACTAATCGGCCGCAACAAAGGCAAAGGGCGACTTTTGATCTTGTTTCGTGAACCTCGACTCTACCGCATTTCTTGCACTGTTTTCGTTGAAGTTCTTTGTACCGTGCCATAGCTTTACCGCAGCACTTGAAAAACCAATAGGTCTTTTTCCCGAAGATTCCCGGATCGGGCTCGAGATATGTGTCGCCAACCTTTTCCAATTCCGGTTCGTGATCGATACATCTCTTGTTTCCATGCGGACAGGTGTAAAAAACATGATCATATGCCATAGCAACCCTCCTTACTCTTTATCAGATTATCCCAAAAACCAGTTTATCGCAGAAGCGATCGCGAGACCCCAAAAGATACATGCCAGTAAACCGAATATAAAACCTAAATTCATCGGCCAGCTGGTCTTATTATCCTCCGCGGGGCCGGATGTGATGCAATAGAAATCAATCACAAACGATATCCACGACGCCACCGAAAAAAACAGTGCTAAGACAGTCCGTATAATAATCTTTTTGTAAGGCAATGCAGCAATCAACAGCTTGTTTATCATTGCTATCTCTTCCATTTCTCTCTCCTTCCTTAATGGCTTACTATGGTATTAATCCCCTTCCCGCTGAAGTTCCGGGATCATGTGATCCCTCCAGAACTTACAAAATGTAAGGAGTCCAGGATGGGTCTCAACCATTGTGTTGTGTCTGACTCCCCCAAGATCCTCTTGCGACCGAGACAACTCTATCAGTTTCTCGATCCAGAGTCTTTCAAGGAAATTCCCGTGCACCGCCACCGAGGAAAAAGGAGGATGGTTACCGAATCTGGTGCATTCGTCAAGGGTCGTGATTTGAGACAGTCCAGACTTACAAAGCGTCGACAATATTGTCTGACCCTCTATTGTATATCGATTTACCGCCTCCCCGCTGGGCCGACGCAATATTTCGAAGGCTCGATCTTCCGCTTCTTTCAAAGATATCAGCTCGGGCGGAGCTAATACCTCGTGCTTGTGGTAATGCGGAGCAAAGAGATTGAATGCAGACAGCACGCTATGCGGCGGTATCTTGTCCATTTTACTCCTCTTTTCTTAATGGATTATCATCGGGCCAAACAACGCCCACAGTTTTGATCCAACAAAATAAATTACTAAAACTGCAAACGATACCACTGTAGCGACCAACACCATCCCAACAAGTCTTTCCCATCCGAATTTGGACGGCGTGTCATCCAGAATGGATTGTATAAGACTTGACGCGACGAGAACCACAACAACACAGGTGCCAATTCCGGCAATTATAAGCGCCAGGGCAATAATAACCGCCACCCCAAATTCAACATAGTGAAGCATTTTTTCTCCTTTTCTCAGTAATTGTAATTATTTTATCTGTAGCCTTCCTTATAAAGAGCGTCGAATAAAACCTGTCCGTTCGGGGTAAATTTGCATGTCTTGCCGCCGGAACGGAATTTACCGCTCCTCCACTCTCCGAGCACTCGGCCGCTGGGCACTCCCTTTTTTGACAGTTTATAGGCCTTGATGTCCCGACCGAGCGCCTGACTATCTCCACCAAGCTCTCCATCAAAAATTTTAAGCTCCCTGAGCCGGTACGGAAGGATGATTTCAATCGCTTTCATCAAATCATACCGACAGCCCCCGGGATCAAGGCAGATGATTGCATTGCAGTGCCGGACTTGATTTAGGTGGCGGATGTAAATCATCTTCTCGCCGGCCAAGTTAACAATCCTGGCAAAAGCGCCGAAAAGCGGCTGTTTTCTTATCTCGATCTGATGTCTCATGCCCTCCAAGATCACGTCTTGGATGGTCATACTGAAGCCAAATTGATCGCTTGTAAACCGAGGTATTACTACGCCGCCGGGCGTGAGGATTAGAAACTCTTCGAACGCTTCCCGTAATGCGGTTTGTAGCGGATAATACAACTCTGCTTGCGACCCGGCCATGCCAGACCCGATGGTATCCAAGTCTGGATACACCAGAGCACCGCTATCACGATGAACTGCTAAGAGTACCTGGCAATCCGGGAGAGATAAAATAATTCCTGTTCCCGCGGCACACCAAACAACTCCGTTCTTGCGGCGCCTTTGAATCGCCTCAAGCAGGATCCGCTCTTTGTTGTTGGTCGCCACCAAAGCATCATTAGGGATCTGCACACTCAGAATTCCAGGAGTATAAACGGCATCAGCAGCAACGAGCAGATAATATTCACGTGCTTCAAGTGCCTGCAAGCGCCCCAGAGTAAGCAGCGGATACGAATTTTTCATTTTCTTCCTCCTGATTTCATCAGATTATGATGCAATAAAATATCCCACACCCCGCTGGTATTCGACGCTTTGGCCACATAGCCGCTACGCTTCTTCACCAAGTCAATTACTTCTTGCCTGGCGTTAGCGGGACAAGCCGGATGTCCGACCAGTTCCAGCATCGGAAAATCCCCGGACGTGTCCCCGATGCCGATCATTTCGGCAAAGGCGATGCCTGTCCGACGGGACAAGAATTCTAGCCCGCTGGCTTTGTTGACACCCTTGGGTGTTATATCGACAGCCGAAGAACTGAAAGTCACAAACACCAGATTTTTTATCTCTTGCGGAAGTAGTTTCAAGGTGAAGTGAAACAGATTTTCCACCGTCTGCCCAAAAAATGGATTCAAGGAAATGCATAATTCTTTCCCTGGTTCAATCTTGGCCAAACGTTTGGCGACTATATTTTCTTCAAGAAAAATCCTGACCTGCCGAAGCTCTTTTTCCCTGCCTTCAATAGCAGGGTTGGCAATAACCGCGTCTTCCACCGGATCATAAAGAAAACACCCATTTTCTACGATTGAAGGAAAATTAGGAAAAAAAGCGTCAAGTGATTGAATAATCGCCTCGGCATACGGCTGAGGGCGTCCGGTGCATAATACGATCGGAGGTTTTTCTCCGTGTCGTGCCAACTCGCAATAGGCATGGATCTTGGTCAACGTGCCGGTATCAATCGGCTGTTTTTTGTTAATGGTGAGACATCCCTCGATATCGCATACTACTAATCTAATTTCTGCTAATCCAATCCGTTCATTCATATAATCCCTCCTTTTTTAGTGTTATATTGACCAATATCAGCCAAATTTGTCAAAGAACATAAAGTATCATACAGTATCATACTATTTATCTTCTGTCAACTTCCCTAATCGCATTCCCCCTGTTATAATTACTTCATGAGAAGAGACCGCATAACCATCACCATCCGCCGCGACGTGCTTGAGCGCCTGGACGCCATCATCGACGGCGATAAGATCCGCAACCGTTCCAATGCGATCGAAACGATCGTGCTAAGAGAACTTAAAACACAACCGCTTAGTAAAGCGGTAATTTTGGCTGGAGATGGTGCTATAAAATTGAACGGTCGTCAGGTCCTGAAGCCGCTCTTGCCGCTCGGCGAGAAAACCCTGATTGAAAAAAATATAGAACATTTAAACAAATCCGGCGTTAAGGAATTGATACTTGCCGTCGGCAAAACCGGTAAACAGATCAAAAAACATCTGGGCAACGGTTCCCGTTTCGGTGTAAAAATTTTCTATTTCCAATCGATCGCCGGCTCGGCGGAAATCCTTATTAAAGCCAAAACTAGGCTTAATTCAACCTTTTTATTCGCTAACGGCGATATCCTTTTGGAAACGATTGACTTGGAAGATATGTATCGTTTCCATAAAAAAAACCAGGCTGCTGCTACCATCGCAGTCGCGACCTCGTCCGACCCCTCGCGCCTCGGCTCAATCTTCGTCAAGGGCAATATGATAAACGACTTCCGGGAAAAAGCGGCCGGTGAGAACGACCAATCTAATCTGATCAACGGTGGCGTCTATCTGTTCGAACCGAAAGTTTTGGAACAAATAAAACCGTCCGAAATTTCTCTGGAAAAAAATTTATTTCCCCGGCTGGCCAAGGCAGGCAAACTCAGCGGCTATCAAATCGGTAAAAACTGGGTTCACCTTCATGAAGCAGATCGTTACCTGGATTATATAAAAAATAATTTGTCTGCGGATTGATAAAACAAAAAAACGGACGCTCTCCGCGTCCGTTTTTTATTTGCTAAAAATTACCTGAAACTTATCAATTGCGGTTATATATATCGTCAAATCGTTGAATATCGTCTTCGCCCAGATAGCTGCCAGTCTGCACTTCAATAATCTCCAGATTGATCTTCCCTGGATTTTCCAGACGATGCTTGGTTAGGGCGGGTATGAATGTGCTCTCATTTTCCCTCAATAATATTTCCTCATCACCATGAACTATCTTGGCTATTCCCCTAACTACCACCCAATGTTCTACGCGGTGGTAATGAGATTGCAAACTCAATTTTGCTCCGGGATAGACCGTTATCTTTTTCACCTGGTGGGCCGCGTCTTCGATCAAAATCTCATACTTGCCCCAAGGCCGATGGACTACCAGACTGTGCTCGAGTTCTTTCAGGCGCTTGTTCTTTAGATAATCAACGATTTTCCCCACTTCCTCCCCGCGTCCGCGCTTCTGTACAAGGATCGAGTCGCGATTCTCGACGATCACCAGATCCTCCACCCCGAGGGTGGCCACCAGACGGTCGGTCGTACTGTAAATGAAAATATTTTTGGAATCGATCTTGATGTGTCTGGGGTTGTCTTTGATCTTGTTATTGAATATTTCCGCTAGCCCGTCAAAAGTGCCGATGTCGCTCCAGCCGAAACTGCCTTCAAAAACCACCACCTTATCAGACTTTTCTGAAACGGCATAATCGAAAGAGATCGACGGCAGGCCGTGAAATTGTTCCAAAAAAACTTCAAAATTCTCTCTCAATAAAGCGTGGATTTCCGGCGAATGTTTTTTCAGCTCTTCGGCGAATGTTTTGATCTTGAAAAAATAGATGCCTGAATTCCACAGATAGCGGCTGCTCGCAAGATATCCGCTCGCGTCCTCCTGTTCCGGCTTCTCTTTGAACTCTTCAACCTCGAAGTAATCTCCGTTTTTCGCCCCCTTCTTAATATACCCATAAGCAGTTTCCGGCCTGGTCGGTATGATGCCGATCGTGCCGATCTTATCACCCACCTTCGCCATGGCGTTTTGGACTATTGATACGAAATTTTCTTGATCGGCGATGTAGTGGTCGGCCGGCAAAAAAATAATCGGAGTCTCAAAATTAACCCCGACTTTCTGCGCCAAATGCTTGATGGCATAGGTGATGGCCGGAGCGGTATTCAGGCTCTCCGGTTCAATCAGAACCTGGCGCCGGTCGAAATCCGGCTCAATCTCTTTTATCTGGTTCAATGCGTTGAAAACATTTTCTTTGTTGGTCACCAGATAAATATTTTCTTTGGGCACGATAGCGCTCAAGCGCAAAAAAGTCTCCTGGACGAGAGAGTGGTCATCAAAAAATTTCAAAAATTGTTTAGGAAAATTTTTCCTGCTGGATGGCCAAAGCCTGTTGCCCGATCCACCGCAAAGTATGACGCCGTACATAAAATCCTTTCTGCCCCCTTAACCAATCTTTATTTTTACTACAACTGCCAGCCAAAGTCAACCGTCGGATAAGAACCGGTGATGCCGAGTAATTATATGAATAGATGAAATCATAATCTACGGATCAACTGGTCTTTACTTCGATCAGCTCCAAATTATATTTTTCCGTGTTTTGTATCCGATATTTTGTCTTTTCAAGCGCTTTCAGACTATCATTCTGCTCTAATACTTTAAGTTTATCTCCATCACTGACCTCGGCCCTGCCGCTCATCACCACTAAATTTTTATTTTCCGGCTGATCAGCTTCTGTCTCAAGGACGGCATCAGGGTAAATAGTCAATTTTTTGACGCAGCGTTCTTTGTCGTAGAAAAGCACCTCTGCCTTGCCCCAGGGATGATGGACCAACAGTTGGTGCTCCAGCTCCGGATAGTTACCGGCCTTCAGCCGTTCGACGATTTTTTTTACGTCCTCGCCGCGTCCGCGTTTTTGCACGAGGATCGAGTCGCGATTTTCCACGATTACCAGATCTTCAACGCCGATTGTCGCAATCAACCGATCCGAAGCGCTGTAAACAAAAATATTCTTGGAATCGATGCTGACGTGCCGCGGCTGGTGCTCAATGCCCTCCTGTTCATAAATTTCCGCCAGGCCGTCAAACGAACCGATATCTTTCCAGCCGAACTCGCCCTCAAGCACCACCACCTGATCGGATTTTTCCGAAATCGCGTAATCGATGGATATCGATGGTAATTTTTTAAAATCATCGCGGAAAGACTCGAGGCCCTTTTCATATAAATCATGGATCGCTGGCGCGTGTCTAGAAAGCTCGCGTTCAAAAGTACGGGCGTTGAAGATATACATACCGGAGTTCCAAACGTACTCTCCGCTCGCCAGATATTTTTCCGCCGTCTCTCGGTCAGGCTTTTCCTTAAACTCGGCTACTTTATATAACCCATTCAATCTTTCGCCTTTTTTGATGTAGCCATAACCGGTCTCCGGCCGGGTGGGGGTAATTCCCAGGGTGCCGACATGATCTCCGACTTCCTTGAATATTTGTTTTACCTTAGCCAAAAAAGAAATTCGATTACTGATATAGTGGTCTGAGTACAAAAATATTATCGGCGCATCGTCGGCTATTTTTTCGATTTCCAGCAAATGTTTGACCGCCAGGGCGATTGCCGGCGCAGTGCTCATGCTCGCCGGCTCAATGATGATCTGTTCGCGCCTGAAACCCGGCTCGATCTCTTTGATCTGATTGAAAACATTAAAATAATTATCCTGGTTGGTGACAAAAAAAATACGTTCTTTCGGCATTATCTCGTGGATGCGCGAATAAGCCTCTTGTAACAGGGATTGGTCGCCATAAAAACTCAGGAATTGTTTGGCGAAATTTTTTCGAGAGAACGGCCAGAGCCGCGTGCCCGAGCCGCCGCAAAGGATGACACTATACATATATTTATTAACTACTTAATTTTAGCCCGAAATTATCAATCTGGCAAGAATCTCGCCATTGATTTTTATCATAAATCGTGTCAAAATAATCTCACAGTCAGGCTCTCGCCTGATATCTTTTTAAGCAACTAATCTATTTTATTTTGAACCCCGACTTTTAACTTTTCCCTGCCGGCAGGCAGGACTTTTAACTTTTAACTAATAACATGTCCGGACACAGCAAGTGGGCAACAACCAAGCGGCGCAAAATGGCAGTTGACGCTAAGCGCGGCGCTATCTTTACCAAGATAGCCAAAATCATTACAGTAACCGCCAGGGCGGGCGGGGGCGATCCGACCTCCAATTTTTCTTTGCGTATGGCAATTGATAAAGCACGCTCAGTCAATATGCCGGCCGATAATATTGAGCGGGCAATCAAACGCGGTGCCGGCGGCACTGACGGCACGCAGATCGAGACGCTGGTCTACGAAGGCTTCGGTCCGGCCAAGTCGCAATTCATCGTCCGCTGTCTGTCGGACAGCAAGAACCGCACCGCCTCGGAAATCCGCCACCTATTCAGCGAATATGGCGGCTCGCTCGGAACGGTTGCTTGGAATTTTTCCGAGCAGGGCGTAATCCGCATCTTATCCGAAAATCTGGCCGGAAAAAACTTCGATGATCTAGAACTTGAATTGATAGACGCGGGCGCCGACAACATCATTAAAGAAGAGGAGGGAGTAACTATCCTGACCAAGATCGCCGACCTGGCTAAAGTGAAATCCTTCCTGGACGAAAAAAAAATCGAAGTCGAATCGGCGCAGCTCGAATTCGTCGCTAAAGAAGAACAAAAACTGAGCGACGAAGAGGCCGCTAAAGTCCAGGCCTTCATCGAGAGGCTGGATGAGAACGAAGACGTGGAAGATTATTATACTAACGTAACAATATAATTTATCCCCTCCTTACCAAGGAGGGGTGGCCGAAGGCCGGGGTGGTTAATCTTTCAACCCAACACCCCTCCGCCCTTCGGACACCTCCCCTTTTAAAGGGGAGGATTATTTGAAAAGTGAAAAAGATCGGAGCCTCAATCATTCTCGGCCTTGATCCGGGAATCGCCGACACCGGCGTCGGAATAATTAAAGTTGAGGGGCATAAACTCTCCTGTATATTTTATACTTCTATCAAAACCTCAGCCAAGCTGCCGCTAGCCGACCGACTCTGCTTGCTGAATACTGAGTTGGATAATTTGATAAAAAAATACCGACCGGAACTTATTTCCGTGGAAGAAATTTTTTTCTGCAAGAATGTAAAAACCGCTCTCGTGGTCGGTCAGGCCCGCGGCGTCCTACTCCTCACCGCCAAACAAAACAATCTTCCGGTCGTTGAATTCACTCCACTTCAGGTTAAACAGGCAGTGTCTTCATACGGCAAGGCCGGTAAAACCCAAGTGCAAAAAATGGTTAAACTTTTGCTCGGTTTAAAAGAAATACCTAAGCCTGACGACGCCGCCGACGCGCTTGCCGTCGCAATTTGTGCGGCAAATTCAATATAAAAAAATAAATTTATGACTGATGAAATCAATCGTCCATCTGTAGGCGTAGCAACGGTTGTTGTAAAAGGTGAAAAAATTTTAATCGGTAAAGACACACGAAAAGGTGATGCTGTTTATGGTGTCCCTGGTGGACATTGGGAAAACGGTGAAACATTGAAGCGATGTGCCATTAGAGAGGTAAAAGAAGAAAGTGGCGCGGATTGTGCAAATATCCAATTAATATCTATATATGATTTCTACCGCGAGGATAAAGGTAAAAGTTACGTTACGATTGGCATGAAAGCCGATTATACTTCGGGCAATTTACTAGACCATCACGAAGAAGGTCGGCTAGATTGGGCGTGGTATTCAACAGTCGATGCTCTAGGGTTGAATCTATTTCCTGCTGATCGAATTTTAATCGAACGATATCTTTCTGGAATAATTTTCGATTAGGTTAAAAACCAATGCAAAAAAAACTAAAAATAGTTTCTGTCTCTTCCGAAGTCGCACCCTTCTCCAAATCAGGCGGTCTTGGCGATGTGGCGCGCAGTCTGCCGAAAGCACTGAAGCGCCTTGGCCATGAAGTGATGGCCATTACACCGCTTTATGACAAGGCAATCGACCGGAAGACCCATCTCCTGGAACTGGTCTACCCCGAGGTAAAAATATATCTAAACTCGGTTGATACGGTCACTGTCAACTACTGGCGCGGTTATCTCTTGCCCGGACTACCGGTTTATTTTGTCGAAAACACCAAATATTTTTCCCGTAAAAAAGAGCTGTACGGCTCCAGCCACGAGAACGCCCGCTTCCTGATTTTCGATGTCGCAGCCCTGAAACTGCTTTCGCTTTTAAAATTTGAGGCCGACATCATCCACTGTCATGATTGGCAGACCGGCCTAATCCCGTTTTATTTGAAGACTGATTTCCGCTACTCAAAAAGCTTGGCCCACGCTAAAACCATCTTCACCATTCACAATCTGGTATTTCAACTTGGACATAATTGGTGGGAAGTGCCGGCGGCCAAAAAAGATTACGGCAAGCGCCGCCTGCCGCACCTCGATGACCCGGAGCTGGAATACATCAACTTTTCCAAAAGAGCGATCCTTTCAGCGGACCTGATCAACACGGTGAGCGAACAATATCGCGAAGAAATCATGACCAAGCATTTCGGCCAGGACCTGGAACGAATCTTGAAAAACCGCGCCGACCGGCTCTACGGCATAGTGAACGGCATCGACTACAACGCCTACAACCCGGCACTCGATCCCGGGCTCGCCAAAAACTACGACTACCATAAAGCACACCGGAAAAAACTTAACAAAGAATTCCTGCAGAAAAAATTCGGCCTGAAAGTGGACATGGAGCTGCCGGTACTATGCACCACCTCCCGTGTCACTTTCCAGAAAGGTTTCGAGCTGATCCTGAAAATTCTAGAGCAACTCTTAAAGCATGATTTGCAACTGATTATCATCGGCTCCGGCGACAAGGGTTATATCTGCGAGCTACAAAAATTCGCAAAACAGCACCCGCGGAAACTGGCCGTCATCCCTTCGCACGAAGAAAACCAGAAATACGAGACGCTGGTCTACGCCGGCGCCGATATGTTTTTACTCCCATCGCACCACGAACCCTGCGGCATCAACCAGCTGATCGCCATGCGTTATGGCTGCGTGCCGATCGTCCGCAAAGTCGGCGGTTTGCACGACACCGTGGAAAATTTCAATCCGCTGAAGCACAGCGGTACCGGCTTCACCTTCGATCATTTTGACACCATGTCTTTTTACGAAGCGATCATCCGCGCCTTGGAGGCATATAAATATAAGAAAGCCTGGCGCGATATCATTGCGCGTGCGATGAAGGAGTCCAACAGCTGGGAAATCCCGGCAAAAAAATATCTGGAGCTTTATCGTAAAGCGCTCAAACTACCTAATAACAAACTGAATAATTAATTATGCTCTGGCTGAATCTATTGCATCTCTACCAGCCGGCCAACATCGACCGGGCCAAGCTCATCGAAGCGACCGAAAAGAGCTATGAGCGGATTTTACGTGCGCTGGAAGAACATCCGAACATAAAATTTACCTTGAATATCGCCGGCTGTCTCCTGGTCCGCTGGGATGATGACCTACATCGCCCAGACTTGATCAAACGGTTTAAAAAACTTGTTGACCGCAGCCAGGTCGAATTGACCGGCAGCGCCGCCTACCACGCCCTACTGCCGCTCATCCCTCTGCGCGAGGCCGAAAGACAAATTCTGGAAAATGAAAAAATAATCAAAAAATACTTCGGTGCGCATATAAAATTAGGAGGTTTTTTCCTGCCTGAGCTAGCCTATTCGCCAAACATCGCCAGACTGATAAAAAAACTCGGTTACCGCTGGCTGATGCTTGACGAGATCAGTGCCGGCAAAAAAATTGAAACGGAAAAAATTTATTTGGATAGAAACAGCAGCTTGAAAATTATTTTCCGCGACCGCCGGCTTTCCGAGAGTTACGTCCCGGAAAAAATCACCGGTCTGCTTTCTGAGAAAAAAATCGTAGTCAGTACCACCGATGCGGAACTATATGGCTTGCGACATCTTGATCAAACGGCAATATTTGAAAAATTACTGAAATCCGCCAAACTGAAAACCGAAACGATCTCAAGCTACCTTGCCCGACAACCGCTCGCCGAAAAAATCAAGCTCGTAGCTTCCTCTTGGCAATCCAGCAAAAAAGAATTGGCGAACCGCAACCCTTTCGCCCTATGGAAAAACCCGAGCAACGGAATCCAAAAAAATTTATGGCAGCTCGCGGATTTAGCCGAACAACTTTCTGCCAAAAACAAAAAAGATAAAAACAGTTGGTGGTCGCGCTGGCACCTAGTACGCGGTCTGGCCAGCTGCACTTTTTGGTGGGCTTCCAAAAAAGACTTTCGCACAGTCTTCGGTCCGCTAGCTTGGAATCCGGACGAGGTGGAAAAAGGCATCAATGAGTTGGCCCGTAGCATCCGCTCATTGGAAGCCTCAACCGACCTGAAAACCAAGTTAAAAGCTGAAAAATTAATTACGGAAACAAAAAATCTGCTGTGGCAGACCCACTGGAAAAACAGGTGACAGGTTGCAGGTTTCAGTAAATGCAAATAAAACTACTGAAACCCGCCCTCCCCTGAAAATTGCCACCGCCACGGCGGGGTCCCGCTGAGGCGGGAAAAACTAAAAACTATACTATATTATGAATATCATCTTGCAATTACTTGATCCGGAATACGTGAAAAAACTTTTCACTGAAAAGCTTCTGCCGCTGGCGCCGGACATGGTCGAGATAAAACATGTCTTGGTGGAACCGGTCAAAAAAAATATCTGGAACACCACCTATCACGTCGTTTTCCGTTTCATCACCACTTTTACCAAGCAGACAGGCGGAGAAGAGACCTGGCAGATCTATGCGACCGCACATAGCTCGGAACCGCGGGAAAGCGTACACGAAGCCCTGAACTATCTCTGGCAGTCGAACTTCAGCCAAGGTGGGTTGTCCGTACCCCGACCGCTTTTCTATTCTCCTGAATTTCGCGCCGCTTTCTATCGTGGCGTGGAAGGCAAACTGCTTTACAAATCGATCAAAGAAAATAATTTCGCCGAGATCGAATCAGGCGTTGCCAAGACGGCTGCCTGGTTCGCCAAACTGCACGCTCTGCCGACAAAAAACGTAAAAAATTTCAACCCGCATAACAGCCGGATCGCCACAGTCGTGCCCGGGCGGGAACATATCTTGAAAAAAACCGGCGAACTCTACCCGGAATTCCTGAGCATTTATGAACGCCTTTACCACTTGTTCACTTTGCGGGAAGACAGTTTTCTGGATACGAGCGAGCGCCTCTGGCTGGTGCACGGAGACGCTCATCCGGAAAATGTCATCATGACTGCCGACCATAAATTAGTAATGGTCGACTTCACCGATCTGTGCCTTTCCGATTTCGCCCGCGACCTCGGCACCTTCCTACAACAGCTTGACTACATGGCCAAGCACAAGACCAACGACCTCGTCTACACGGAAAAAATTAAAAAACTTTTCCTGAACTCATACCTGGAGTTCGCCAAAGTAAAAATGGATGAATCGCTGGAAGCGCGGATAAACAATTATTATTATTGGACGGCTCTGCGTACTGCCAGTTTTTTCCTGTTCAAACATGATGCCCAGCCGGAAAGCGCCCGTCCGCTTCTCACTATGATTTGCGAAAAACTTAATGTAAAAATTAACTGATACTAATATGCTGATAGACTTACAAAGCCACTCCACTTACTCTGACGGCTATATGTCTCCGACCGAACTGGCACGCTTTCTGGCTAACCAGGGAGTCAAGATCGCTTCTTTGACCGACCACAACACAGTTGGTGGCTGGAGTGAATTTAAGAGAGCTTGCGTGAAATTCAAAATCAAGCCGATCGTCGGCATCGAGCTATACTCAAAACTCAACCGTAAGCATTTGAGTGTCTTGTGGTATAATTTCGATCACGCGGATGCGGCATTGCACGAGATGCTGCGTTCAAGCCAGGTGCGCCGCCGCAACCAGGTCAGAAAGCTGCTGAAAAAAATGACGGATCGAGGCTTCAAGATCAATATCGACCAGACACTGGATAAATACAATCATTACGTCTCCATAAACCATCTGATCGACGATATTATGGCGGTTCCTGCCAACCGTAACAAAATTAGAAAGGAACTGTCCAATCCCCATCCGCGCGAAGAAGAAATCATCCATCACTATTTTTTCCGCAGCAAAAATACCAAACTGAACAACAGCTTCATCGATCTCAAGCGGATCATCGCCTTAAGAAAACGGATCGGCGGCCAGCTGATTTTTAACCATCCCGGCAGATACAACCAACTGAATAAAGAGCTGCTGGTGGAATTAAAAAAACTCGGGGTGAATGGCTTGGAAGTGCTCTCCCCGCACCACTCGGTCGGAGCGGTGCTCTATAGCCAGCATCTGGCGCACGAACTGAATCTCATCGCAACTGGCGGTTCGGACTTTCATCTGTTTGAAAACCGCGGCGCCCTCAAATCTTCCTGGCAGTATTTCAAGATCGACTCCAGCCACCTCAAAGATATTAATAAAATAATCGGCTAAAATGCACCATTTGATTTTTGAAGGAGCAGAGCTCGCGGGCAAGAGCTGGCTGATGTCCCAGGTCTACAACTACCTGGAACCGAAATATAATCGGAATAAAATAATTCTGGACGGCTGCCACTGGTTCAACTGTGATATCGGAGTCTATGGCAGCGATCATGGAGAAAAAGTAATCGAACTTTACTGTCGAATTTTTCAAGAACTTGAGGATAAGAATCTGTTGGTGGAAAAATTGCATCTCTCTGATTTGATCTATAATCGCCTGAACCGAAAGATTGAAATTGATTACTATCCCCTGGAAAAAAAATTGCAGGATCTGAATTTTAAAATTATCTTGGTAACTTTCCCCGAGGATGAAACGCTGATTAAGAAAAGAATTGCCGACAGAGTCAAGCTTTATCCGCATTATGAACGAATTTTGCGTGAACCGGCCTGGTATATTCACCGGCAACGAGAATACCTCAAGGAAATAAAAAAATCTCTTCTCCCCGCTCTGGTTCTAGAGGCCGGACGATTGCCGGATGAGAGTCTGACCAGAAAAATTCTTGAATGGGTCGGCGAAAGATAACTACCGATGAAAAAACCTAAACCGAAAATCCTAATGGTTACTGCCGAATGCGCGCCGCTGGCTAAAGTCGGCGGCTTGGCAGATGTTGTCGGCGCCTTGCCTAAGGCGCTGTTGAAGCTTGGAGCGGAGATAAAGATTATTCTTCCCTTCTACGGCTTGATCGATCAAAAAAAATTCCCGGTTAAAAAACTTATCAATAAGATCGGCCTGCAAACCGGCGAAGGAAAAGAAAATTTTTCATTATGGGAATATACTGAAGATAAGACCGGGCTGATAATATTATTGGTTCAGCATCGATATTTTAACAGTAAAAAAATTTATCGGCACGGCCGCATCGGCACAGCAAAAAAATATAGCCGCGGAGCGGAGGATATCAAGCGCTTCGCTTTTTTTTCGCTCGCCGCTTTGGCCGCAATCAAAACGCTCGATTGGCGACCGGATGTTATTCACTGTCACGACTGGCATACCGCGCTGATACCGGATTACCTGAAAACTTTATACAAGAGCGACCCAATATTCAAAAAAACTAGAACTCTTTACACGATCCATAATCTAGCCAATCAGGGAATGGTCGGGCCGGAAATAATCGGTTATACCAAGCTTGATCCAAGCTTGCCGATCATTAAGGCAGATCTGAAAAACGGCGATATAAATTTTATGGTACAGGGAATCTTGAGCGCCGATCTGATCAACACCGTCAGCCCGACCTACGCCAAAGAAATTCTGCACCATTACGAGGGCGCCGGTCTGGAAAAAGTTCTGGCAAAAAGACGCAAGCAGCTTTCCGGCATCATCAACGGCATCGATACGGATGATTTCGATCCAAAAACCGACCCGCTGATCGACACGAATTACGACCTTAATCATCTGGCGCTAAAAAATAACAATAAGCTCAAGCTTCAAGCTGAGGCGGGCTGGAGACCTGATAAAAAAACAGCAGTGATCGGTATAGTCTCCCGGCTAGTGTGGCAAAAGGGCCTCGATCTCCTGACTGATAAGCTAGTGGCCCTTCCCTGCCAATTTATCATTCTAGGCTCAGGTATGCGGGATATAGAAAATAATCTGCTTAATTTAGCCAAAAAATATCCAAATAAGTTTTTCGTAAAAATTGGTTTTGATTTAAAATTAGCGCAAATAATTTATGCCGGTGCCGATCTGTTTTTAATGCCATCTCGCTTTGAACCCTGCGGTTTGTCTCAGTTGGTTGCGATGCGTTACGGCAGCATCCCGATAGTAAGAAAAACCGGCGGTTTGAAAGACACGGTTACTGCCAGAACAGGCTTTCTGTTTAATCATTACACTCAAGAAAGCCTGGAGAAAGCGCTAAGATCAGCCCTAAACACTTATTATAAAAAACCAGCAGCGTGGCTAAAATTACAGCAAAATTGCCTAAAACAAGATTTTTCTTGGTCAAAATCCGCTAAAAACTATCTAAAACTATACAATAAATTGATAAAAGGCTAAAATTGAACAAAAAACTTGATTACCATTGACAAAACCGCTAATTTTTGCTAAACTGATTATATAAGTGATTTAAGTCTACAAAAACCTAGACTTAAGTCATAAAAATACAAACAAAAATAAAAATGATTTTATCCAAATCAAGCGCTTCCGGCTCTGATTTATCTTCTTTGGGCAATTTGGGCTGGAAATACTACAATCAAGTAAAAAGCAAGGCGATGGAACAGGAGTTCAGCTGGTCTGGACTCGCAGTAAGTTTGTCCATTGCTTTTTTTGTTGTCGTTGCCACGGCTCAAGGGCTAAACATAGCCTTTAAATCAATAAATGCTGATAAAGAACCATCGCCTGATCAGGATAAGGTTTACTTCTTGGAAAGTGCCTCAAGATTGGAAAAAATCCAATTGGCTTAAAAGCCCAGATCGAATCAGTCAGAAAAAATAATATAGAAGAAAAGAAAAAGGCAGAAAAATAAATAACTGCCAAAAAACGCTCTTTCAAAAAACAAAAAGGGACAAAACAAGCTATGCTAATTCAACAACAAAAAAGATTGGCGAATTAACATGGCTCCCTTTCTTATGACGCCACTCGGCATATGCCGAGTCGGTGTCATAAGCATGGGGACAAAAGCAAAAAAGCCCGTTCGCGGGTTTTTTTGCTTTTACTTATTGAGTAAAAATTGTATAATACTGTTATCAAGTCCTCTAACCTAAGGGGCTTGATTTTATGAACCCTAACGAACGTCCCCGAAATTATGTATCTGGAAAAACTGGAAATACAAGGTTTCAAATCTTTCGCCAACAAAAATCTGTTGGTCTTTCCGGGCATGCTGGACGCCGGTAGGCGGGGTCTGACCGCTATCGTCGGTCCGAACGGCTCCGGCAAATCCAACGTAGCTGACGCGGTGCGCTGGGTTTTGGGCGAGCAGTCAATGAAAACCCTACGCGGCAAAAAATCTGAAGACGTGATTTTTTCCGGCTCAGTCAAACTGGGACGCTTAGGGATGGCTGAGGTGTCTTTGTTTCTGAATAATGAAAGCGGGCAAGCGCCGGTTGACTATTCGCAGATGGTACTCACACGCCGCCTTTACCGCGATGGAGCGAGCGAATATCTGATCAACGGCAGCCGCGCTCGGCTGATTGATATCCAGATCATGCTGGCCAAGGCCAATTTCGGACAACGCACCTACAGTGTGATCGGCCAAGGCATGGTAGAGGGCTTTTTGAACACCAGCCTGGCGGAACGCAAAGAATTTTTTGATGAAGCGACCGGTATCAAGCAATACCAGATCAAACGTGATGAGGCCCTGAACAAACTGCTCGCTAGCTACGAAAATCTCGGCCAGGCTAATATGATCCTCCTGGAAATCGAACCGCGCCTCAGAAGCCTGACTAAGCAGGTCAAGCGTCGTGAACGGCGCGGGGAGCTGGAAAACGAACTTAAAGAACTTTCACTTACTTATTACCGTAAGCTCTGGCATGACATCAACGATAAATTCAGTTCGCAGAATAAAGATTATCTGGAGTTGGAAAAGACTAAGCAAGAAAAAGAAAAAAAATTGTCTGTATTGAACCAAAAACTGACTCAGCTGGAAAGGCAGAAATCAGGCAGCGAAAATTTTGCGCTGTTGCAGAATGAACTTTCGAAGCTGCAGACAGAAAAAGATCTGTTGAACAAACAGATCGCTCGCCTGGACGCACAGCTGGAGTTAAAGCTGGAGGCTAGCGGACAATTCGATCTTTCCTGGCTCAAGAACAAACGGGAAGAACTGACCAGAGAAAAAAAATTGAGCGAAGAAGAGCTGAGGGCGCTCGAATCCGGATTGGAGCTGCTCCGTTCTCAGGCTGAGACGATAAAAAAAGAACAGGGTGAAGCCGGCGAAAAAATAAAAGAGTTGAATCTAGAGCTGATGAGAGCGAGTTCCGGCCCCGGCCGTACGGAGATCGGCCGAATCAATGATGATCTGAAAAAATTGTTCGCTAAACTGGAGATGGCGGAGTTGGAGGCCGACCTCGGTCAAGTGAGAATAATCCTTGCGGAAATAAAATCCGATCTCGGACTGATCATGGAAATAGCCGCCGAGACAGGAGGCGGTGAAAACCTGGCGCAAATGCAGGTGAAATTGAATGAGTTGACCGAAAAACGGGAACAGCTATCGCAGGCGGCGAATGAAAAAAACCTGGCATTCTTTTCCCAGAATGAAAGGCTGAAAAACTTGCAAGAAAAAACGTCGGGGCTGGCGCGTGAGCTGCTTTCGATCGAAAGCAAACTCAAGGCGAAAACCGACAAGATCGATTTCGGCGAAACTGCCAAGGAGCGGGAAAAACTATTGAGCGAACTGGCGATTCTGGAAGAAAAAACCTCCGCGGTGAAAACGGAGGTAGCGGCTATTTCGCAGAAAGAAACGCTTGAGCGCAGCCAGCTGTTCGAACTGCAAAAAAATTCACGCGACCTCTCTGATGAATTGAGCAATTTGAGCCGCGACCTCAGCGACATCAAGATCAATTCGACCCGCTTTGAGACCAAACTGGAAGACCTGGAACAGGAGATCCGGCGCGAACTGGGAGGCCTGAAAGAGGTACGCGAAGTTAAATCCGAAGGGTTGATCGAAATCGAACCGCTCGCGGAAAAAATCCACGGCCTGAAACGCCAGCTTGATCAGATCGGGGGCATCGATCCGGAAGTGGAAAAAGAATATCTGGAAACCAAAGAGCGCCATGAATTCCTGCTCGGGCAGACGACCGACCTGGAAAAAACCATCGAATCACTGGAAACGGTGATCAAGGAACTGGACCTGGTGATCAAGGAAAAATTCGACAAAGAATTCAAGATCATCTCTGATAAATTCGAAGAATACTTCAAGATACTGTTCAACGGCGGCCAATCAAAAATCATCAAAGTGATGGAAGGGGAGGAAGAAGAGATAGATGGCGAACCCGCTCCGGCCGGCGAAGAGAAAAAACCGCTGGCTCAAGCCGAAGAAGACAAAATGGCAAAAATAAAACGGATAAAATATTTACAGAAACATAACGCCACCGGCCTCGCTGGAATAGAGATCCAAGCCACGCCCCCGGGCAAAAAGATAAAATCGATCGCCATGCTCTCCGGCGGAGAACGGGCGCTGACGGCCATCGCCCTGATCTGCGCCATCATCAACGTCAACCCATCACCCTTCGTGGTACTGGACGAGGTGGACGCGGCTCTGGACGAATCCAATTCCGAACGGCTGGCCAAGATACTGGATGACCTGTCTCATAAAAGCCAATTCATCGTCATTACCCACAATCGCGCCAGCATGCGGCGCGCCAACGTACTTTACGGCGTCACCATGGGCGATGACGGCGTTTCAAAGCTGCTATCAGTCAAATTGGATGAAGCTGAGGCGAAACTTAATAGATAGATCTAATAAATGAACGGCCGCACCTGCGGCCTTTTTTTCATGAGTTCAAAAATTTTTTCCGCCGCCCACCTAGGGTTGGAGGCTGCTTTAGTAGAGGTAGAAGCCGACACCGGCGGAGGCGAACTTGGCAGCTTTTCGGTTGTTGGTCTGCCTGATCTGGCAGTTCAGGAATCAAGAGAGCGGGTTCGCAGTGCCATCAAAAATTCCGATCTGAATTTCCCGAAGATAAAAGTCACCGTCAATCTGGCGCCGGCAGACCTGAAAAAACACGGCCCCAGCTATGATCTGCCGATCGCGGTCAGTATTCTTGCCGCGACTGGTATGTTGCGCGACAGCAATTGGGCAGCTGATTCCATCTTTTTAGGCGAACTCGCACTTGGCGGGGAACTGCGCCCGATCAACGGCGTGCTTTCGATCGCGCTTGCCGCGAGCAAATGGGGCATCAAAACGATCTATCTGCCGAAAGAAAATGCCCGCGAAGCGAAGCTGAATGAAGCTCTCCGGATCATACCGGTAGGTTCGCTGAAAGAATTGGTCAAACATCTGGAGGACATCGAAAGCATCGCCCCCCAGGAAGCCGCACCGATCGATCTGTCCAATCCCGAAGCCGCTTTCGATATGTCACAGATCCAGGGCCAGGAACAGGTCAAGCGGGCGATGGAAATCGCGGCAGCTGGCGGACATAATATGCTGATGGTCGGGCCGCCGGGTTCCGGCAAAACCCTGATCGCGCGCACGCTACCCTCCATCCTGCCTGATCTCTTGCTCCAGGAAGCGCTGGAACTTACAAAAATCTACAGCGTTGCCGGCGAACTTACCGCCGGACAATCATTGATCACCTCGCGCCCGTTCCGCTCGCCGCACCATACCGCGTCAGGCGTCGCCCTGGTCGGCGGCGGCACTTGGCCCCGACCTGGCGAAATTTCGCTCGCGCACCGCGGCGTGCTATTCTTGGATGAATTTGCCGAATTCAGCCGCCAGACTCTGGAAAATTTGCGCCAGCCGCTGGAAGACGGCATCATCCAGGTCAGCCGCGCTTCCGGCTCGCTCACCTTTCCCGCAAAATTCATCTTAATTGCGGCAATGAACCCTTGCCCCTGCGGCTATGTCAGCGACCCGGAACGGACCTGTCTGTGTTCGTCTGGCCAGATCATCAGCTACAAGAAAAAAGTTTCCGGGCCGATATTGGACCGCATCGACCTGCACATCGAGGTACCTCGCCTTAAATTCGAAAAGCTTACGGCTGATAACGAGGCTGAAACTTCTGCCGAAATAAAAAAACGCATCGAACACTCCAGAAAAAAACAGGCAGACAGATTCAGGCAGTATCAGATTCTGACCAATTCTGAGATGTCAAATTCACTGGTTAAAAAACACTGCCAGCTGGACAGCGAATCGGCCGACTTGTTGAAACATGCGGTAAATCAGCTTCAGCTTTCCGCCCGATCCTATTTCCGGGTATTGAAACTGGCTCGCACCATCGCTGACCTGGCGGAATGCGATAAAATCGAACTTAAGCATCTGGCCGAAGCGCTGCAATATCGGCCGAAAACCGAATAACATAAAAGATCCCTCGCTACGCTCGGGACGAGAGCGTTGAATAACTATAAAATGCTCTCGTTTTGTCATTAAACTCATTTCTGGTATAATAACAAAGAAAGACCCGTAAAAATTTATCTATGAAAACCAAAGGGTTAGTCCTGTTTTTATTGTTAGTTTTCCTTCTGACCAGCGGACTCGGTTGCGGCATAAAAAATTCCGCGCCGCCGAAAACGATCACTCTGAAATATTGGCGCGCCTGGGACGAAGAGGATGCTTTCAATGAAATAATAAAAAAATACAACTCCATTCATCCGAACGTCAAAATAGACTACCGGAAATTTCGCTTTGACGAGTATGAGCAAGAATTGCTGAACGCATTGGCCGAAGACCGGGGGCCTGACATATTTTCCATACCGAGCACCTGGATAAAAGGCTATCAGAACAAGATAGAACCGCTGCCAGAGAGTCTGAAGCTGACCTACCTGGAACTCCAGGGCTCGATCAAAAAAGAGCTGGTACAGGTACAACGTGATGACAAGTCGCTGACCGTGCGCGATCTGAGGAATAACTTCATCGATCAAGTCGCGAGTGATGTCATTTTGAAAATTACCGAACCGAAAGCTAAAACCTCAAGCGAAAAAATATTCGGCCTGCCTCTGTATGTAGATACGCTCGCGATGTTCTATAACAAGGAATTATTCAATAACGCCGGCATTGCCGAGGTGCCGACAGTCTGGAACGATAAATTCCTGCAAAACGTAAAAAAACTGACCAAGCAGAATACCAGGGGCGAGATCATCCAGGCCGGTGTGGCTTTGGGCGGCAGCACCAACATCGAACGTTCAAGCGACTTGCTTTCAGTCCTGATGATGCAGAACGGGGCGGTGATGATTAATGATCACAACCAGGTTTCTTTCGATGCCATCCCGAAAGATTATGAAAATCAACGCTATAATCCCGGTCTTGAAGCGCTTCGTTTCTACACCGATTTTTCCAGTCCGGCCAAAGAAGTTTATTGCTGGAATAATACTCTGGACAACTCCTTGAAGATGTTTGAGCAAGGACGTTTGGCAATCATGTTCGGCTATGCCTATCATCTGCCGATCCTCAAAGCGGAAGCGCCAAAACTTAATTTTTCGGTAGCCAAATTACCGCAGATATACAACAGCCCGCGAACGATAAATTTCGCCAATTACTACGTCGAAACAGTCTCTAAGAAAAGCAAAAATATCAACGAGGCTTGGGATTTCATCCAATTCGCCACCAAAGCTGACCAGGCAAAATTATATCTGGCCAAGACGAAAAAACCGACTGCCCTGCGTTCTCTGATCGATCAGCAGCTGACCAATCAAGACCTATCAATCTTCGCCGATCAGGTATTGACCGCGAAGAGCTGGTATCATGGCAGCAATGTGCTCGCAGCGGAAAAAATCATCAATGAGATGATTGACCAGGCGGTAGCCGGACAGGCCAGTCTGCCTGATGTCATCGAACTTGGGGCCAGGCGTGTCCAGCAAACCCTGCAATAAACAACAGTAATTTATAATTCAATATTTTAAACAATGACTAAATTTTTAAAAATTTATTTAACCGTTGCAATAACAATAATTATCTTGTTACCGGTTTTCCCCATCCATGCTCAAGGCTTGATTGATAAAACTTTCAAATGCGCGGACAGTTCACTGTCTGCTGAGCAACAGACCTGCACCGTCAATGATTTTATCCGCATCGCCGTCAACGTCTCGAAAATAATTCTCGGCTTGACCGGTTCGCTCGCGCTCCTGGCTTTTGTCTACGGTGGTTTTGTCTTTTTACTTTCCGGCGGCAGCGCGCAGAATGTGGAAAAGGGCAAAGGAATATTGAAGGCGGCAGTAATCGGACTGGTGATAGTTTTTGCCAGTTATTCTATTATTCAATTTGTTTTAAGACAAGCTGATCTGGTAGATGATAGTGGTGCATTTAAAAACGAAGAATTTAATGATTCTGGAAATTGGTCTAAACCGCCAAACGAGGATGCAAGTTTAAGAACTTATGGTAATGATTAGTAAGTAACTACTGCGTTTTAGGATGTTGAAAAAATTATCAATCCGTAATGAATTTATTTATATCCAATCAACTTATCAGCGAGGCCGACTCGGTGGCGGAGATATTAAAGGCGGAAAGAACAAAACGCAGTTTAAAGCTTGGCAAGATCGCCGAGACGCTCGGAATCAATGAAAAATATCTGATTGCACTTGAAAACGGCCGCTTCGAAGAACTGCCGGCCGGAATCTACGGAAAAAATTTTCTTCGTGAATATGCTCTTTATCTCGGGCTGGAGACCGGTCCTTTGATTGAAATGTTCGAGCTCAGCCTGACGGCCGAAAAGGCACAGACCAGAACCGAGCTTTTTTCCAAACAGGTGGTGAAGTCCGGAGAGATGCTCGCCCTGCCGCGCATCTTCAAAAATATTGCCCTAGCCGCAGTCGTATTGATCTGCTTCATCTACCTGAGCTACCGCCTGGAAAAGATCGTTGCGCCGCCAACTTTGGAAATTTCCAATCCGGCCGCCAATCTTATCACTAAAGAACACTCGATCGAAATAATCGGCCGGACCGAGCCGGAAACCCAGATCATCATCAATGGTGAAAAAGTTTTGAGCGATTCGACCGGCAACTTCCTCGCAACAGTAAATCTGAAAACCGGCATCAATATGATCACCATAACCGCCCAGAAAAAATATGGCCGGGAAACCAGATTGATACGCCAGGTGCTGGTTGAAAACTAGGCAAAAATACATTAAAATGCTATCATTGATTCATAGGGGGTAATCACCCTTTTTTTATTTATAATTAACAAATAATATGTCGGAAGAAAAAAATCCTAAGGTGTCCGGCGGTGAAACGGACGAAAAAAATAAAAGCGTGGCCGCGGCCATGGAACAGATAAAATCAAAATATGGCGATGGCTCGATCATGAAATTCGGCGAAGCGCGAGCTTCCGATGTCGAGGTCATCTCTACCGGCTGCTTGTCACTGGACATCGCGCTCGGGGTCGGCGGGGTGCCGCGCGGCCGCATCATCGAAATCTTCGGCCCAGAAGCGAGCGGCAAAACCACTCTGGCGCAACATATCATCGCCGAAGCACAAAAATCCGGAGGTATCTGCGCATTTGTAGACGCTGAACACGCGCTTGATCCGGAATACGCGACCAAAATCGGCGTCAACGTGAAAGATCTGATCATCTCCCAGCCGGATACCGGCGAACAGGCCCTGGAAATCGTGGAAACTCTGGTCCGTTCCAACGCAATCGATGTAATCGTAATTGATTCGGTTGCCGCACTGGTACCGCAGAAAGAAATAGAGGGTGACATGGGTGATTCTCATATGGGCCTGCAGGCGCGTCTGATGAGCCAAGCCCTGCGCAAATTGACCGGCATCATCTCCAAAAGCAAAACCACCGTCATCTTTATCAACCAGATCCGCATGAAAATTGGTGTCTTCTTCGGCAATCCGGAAACCACCACCGGCGGCAACGCGCTAAAATTCTACGCCTCCATCCGAATCGAAGTCCGCAGGGCCGCACAGATTAAGCAGGCTGAACGGATCATCGGCAATCGCGTCAAAGCCAAAGTGGTAAAAAATAAAGTTGCCGCGCCGTTCCGCGCCTGTGAATTCGACATCATGTACAATGAAGGCATCTCGGTTTCCGGCGATCTGCTGGATATCGCAGTCGAGTTCGGCGTAGTAAAGAAAAACGGCAATTCTTATTCCCTTGAAGAAATCAAGTTTGGTGTCGGCCGAGAAAACGCCAAGCGCTTCCTGCGGGCGGATAAAAAATTGATGGCTCAGATCAGGAAAAGAGTCCTGGTGGAAGTGAAAAGCAAAGAAGCGGCAGAATAATATTTATAAATAAAAAACACTCCCCGCTCTGTAACTGAGCGGGGAGTGTTTTTTATTTCAATTCAAATTTTTAATTTACTCGTTCGACATATTCTCCTGTATCGGTATTGACCCGGATAATATCGCCTTCGTTGACGAATAATGGCGCGCTGACTTCGGCGCCCGTTTCCAATTCCACTACCTTTGTCACGTTGCCGGCGGAATTACCCTTGATACCTGGCGGTGCGGAAATGACCTTCAGTTCCAGCTTGATCGGCAAGTCTATCGCGACAGGCCGTCCCTCAAAGTACAAAGTATCAACATCCGTGCCGTCTTTCATGAATTTTTTCTTCTCACCTAGCTGGTTGGTCGGCAGTTCGAATTGTTCAAATGTTTCGTTATCCATAAAATGAGCTTCTTGCTCATCCTGATAGAGAAAATTAGCTTTCTTCTTTTCTACGCTTGCCTCGTCCGCTTTCTCGTTTCCCTGAAACGTTTTTTCCAAAATATTGCCGTTGATCAGATTCCTTAATTTTACCTTGAGTACCGCGCCGCCCCGTCCCATCTTATGATGGTCGGCTTTGATCACCGTAAACGGCTCGCCGCTAACTTGAAGCAGTTTACCGACTTTTATTTCACTGATGCTTAGCATAATTTCATTTAAATTTAACTAATAACAGCAGGGTTAATTAAAAAGCGTCGCGCAGGTTGAGCGGGCATGGTTCCGCCAAAAAGGCGGAGAGCGAAACCGAGCGCGAGCGCAATTTTCTCGCAGGGAAAATTGATAGCGTCTTTTTAATTAATCCTGCTGTTATAGCGGTTGTTATCTGTAAATAAACGGCAATAATGCCATGATGCGGGCCCGCTTGATGGCGGTGGCCAGCTTGCGTTGATGCTTGGAACAACTGCCGGTCCGTTTTTTCGGCAAAATCTTCATATATGAGCCGATAAATTTACGCAAAGTCTGCGTGTCTTTATAATCGATATCGACTACGTTATTGACGCAAAAATAGCATTGTTTTTCTTTTTTGATGGCGGTTTCCATAAATTTCTCTTAAAAATCAACCCTATATTAAAATGGGATATTTTCCACTTTTATCTCTTCTTCGTCAGTGCTTGAATCGGTCACCTCGATCACCGGTTCTTCACTAGGCATCGGAGGCTGTTCGTTGAGGCCTGCCGCCGATCTGCCGCCCTGCTGTCCGCCCCGATCAAGCATAATCATATTTTCTCCCACGATTTCGGTACGATAGCGCTTGATGCCATCCTGACCCGTCCAATCGCGAGTCTGCATGCGTCCTTCGATATATATCTTTGACCCTTTGTGCAGATACTGTGCGCAAATTTCCGCCAAACGGCGCCAAACTACTATATTATGATAATCAACCCGCTCTTTTTTCTGGCCTGATTGATCTGTCCAGACCTGATTAGTCGCGATAGAAAATGAGGCGACTGTCTGGCCGGTAGGAGTATTCCTAACCTCCGGATCGCGGGTCAAATTGCCGATTAGCATTGCTTTGTTCAAATTCATATGTTTAATATTTAACCGCGCCTTTAGCGCCGCGCGGTATTAATTATAGCAGGTCGCTCGTTTCCAGGATCCGATCCAGTTTTTCATCCAGATCCTTCAGGTCTGTCAGTTTTTCTTTTTCAGATTTTTCTTCTTTCACCGGCTTGACCGCTTCGACCTCCCTGATCACCCTCGGCTTGACCGCTTTGCGAGGGTCTTTACGTACGATCTGATGGCGCAAAACATCATTCGCCAGGCGGATGGAACGTTCTAATTTAGCTAAGTTCGCGCCCGGCAGAATGAATTCCACCAGGTTGTAATAGCCATAATTGAATTTTTTGATCTGATACGCTAACCGTTTCTTGCCCCATTCTTCCGCACGGACGATTTCACCCCCGCCCTCTTTGATGAAATTATTTACTTTCAGAGCGATCGGCTTCACTTCATCTTCGCTGAATTCATTGGAAATGATATACAAGAGTTCGTAGCGAGGATTGCCGGATTGTTTCACTTTTGACATATTTTTTTAAAAAAAATCCCAGGTATCCAAAGAAACGGCTGGGAGCGTACTTTTGAACACCTTTTCCCGAATATTGATACTCGGGATTGATTCCACCTCTACGGCGGATGGGAAAGGTATAAATAAATTTTTATAACAAAACTAGCATAGCACGCGATCAAAAAAATTGCAAGGCCCCATAATTCCTGCTAAGGTGAAGTTATGTTCCGCCTCCCATTATTAATCTTAGGGGGCGTGCAAAACCAGACCAAGAAGCCTATGAAATATTTTTTTATTCTGGGAAATAACCCGGCCATTTCTCTTGCCGAATTGACAGCGGTCTTAGGCGTGGCGGTGCAGCTACTTCCAAAAACTAGCGTCGCAATGATCGAGCAGACTGAGGCGATAGACGCGGAACGGTTCATCAGCAGGCTCGGCGGTACGATAAAAATCGGCCGGTTTTTCGCTGAAACTAAAATCGAAACCTCAGCTATGCTGGCCGCTGTCAAACCACAGGCGCATCCGGCAACGGGAAAATTCATATTCGGTTTTTCTTATTACGGCCCGGGCAGATTAAACCTCAAACCGCTCGGGATGGAGCTGAAAAAATTCCTTTCCCAGAACGGTACCAGCTGTCGCTGGGTGATTAGCCGCGAACCGACGCTATCGAGCGTCGTGGTCGAACAGAACGGGTTATTGAAAAACGGGGCGGAGTTCGTCCTGGTAAGAGCAGGCAATAAGATTCTCGTCGGCCAAACACTCGCAGTCCAGCCGTTCAAAGAATTGGAGGTCAGGGATTACGGCCGGCCGGCGCGGGACGATTTGTCCGGCATGCTGCCGCCGAAACTGGCGCAGATCCTGATCAACCTGGCCCGGGTGAAACCGGACGATAAGTTGCTCGACCCTTTCTGCGGTTCGGGCACCGTGCTGACCGAAGCGGCGCTGATGGGTTACAAAAATTTATTCGGTTCCGATAATTCCGCGAAAGCAATCGGTGATACGGAAAAAAATGTTAAATGGATATTACAAAATTTTCAATTTTCAATTTTCAATTTTCAATTAAATAAGATAGATGCGACAAAAATTTCTGAATCATTCGAACCGGACTCTGTAGACGCAATAGTTACTGAACCGTACTTGGGGCCACAACGGGGCAAGGCCGATACCCGCGTCGTCGTCAAAGAACTCGAAGAGTTATACGCCGCGAGCCTTGCGGAATTCCATAAAATTTTAAAACCGGGGGGCAAGATAGTGATGATTTGGCCGGTCTTCAACACCCCGGCCGGACGGATCATGCTTAGCCAAAAAATCATCGGTAAACTCAGAATAATTTCACCGCTTTCTTCCGTCTATCAGGCTACTACCGGTACCACCGGGCGGCAGACGCTTCTATACGGAAGAGAAGGCCAGAAAGTCTGGCGAGAAATCGTTATCTTGGAAAAATAAACAAAATCTCAAATTTTCAGACAGCTTGCTTTGACATCCTGTCTTTTTTAATCTAAGATACCGTGATTATCTTGAACCTTACAAACAAAAAATGCCGGGGGTGAAAAATTGAAAAAGTATCTGTACGCATTGGCCGACAAAGCATTCCAAGACAAAAACTCCAGGGGTCGGGCGGAGAAACCGGACGGACTGTCGCTCGAAGACGAACTTTCGCCGTTTTTTCTGGATGCCGGCGCCATCATGAACAGCAAGGCATTCCGGCGCTTGCGCGACAAAGCACAGGTATTCTTGCTGCCAGATCAATGCCATGTCCGCACGCGCATGATCCACACGCTGGAAGTGGCCGACGCCGCCGTAAAAATCGCCCGCCTGCTCGGTCTGAACGCCGATCTTTGCCAGGCGATCGCCCTGGGTCACGACATCGGGCATACGCCCTACGGACACAAAGGAGAGACATTCATCAGCAAAGTGACGGGCAAAAACTTCGATCACCAGATATTCAGCGCCGTGGTGGCTCAACGAATCGAGCGTAAAGGCAACGGATTGAATCTTGCCGCCGAAACCCTGCAAGGCATCATGAATCATTCTCGTAGTATGGACAGCCTGGCGGTAGACGACCATCTGCCGCAGGAATACGCGGTCGTGATGCTGTCGGACAAAATCTGCTATTCTTTTTCCGACTTCAACGATGCCTTGCGCTACGGTTATCTCGACAAAAAAGATACCGGGATTTTCCTGGCGATGGGAGGAAACCAGCGCGAACGGATGGAAACCTGTCTGGAAGCTTTGATCAGAGAAAGCGCTGAGGCCGGACGAATCTCCTTCTTCGCTTCATCAACCGCCAAAATGTTCCAATATCTGCGCAAATGGATGATGGAAAACGTCTACCAAGCGACAGAAAACGGGCTCAACGAGCAGGTGCTGGCGATGATTTATGAATACTTCCGGCATGAGCCGTTTTTCGCCGGTTGCGATCCTGCCATATTGCTGGCTCTGTTGACCGATAAAGAAGCGAACTGCATGGCGGAGCTTTTTTTGAAAAGCAGAAAACCGGAAATAGAACATATCAAGCATTTCGGCATCATGGAGATCTACGAACAGCTCCGGCGCCAACCGATCGTTTGGTGGGAAAAGCCGGAGTTTTGATGAGACACAAAACGCCGCGACCGAAAGTCGCGGCGTTTTTTCAATCGTTCCTATTTATTGAATAAAAAGTTGCAGATATCGCCGTCCTGCATCTCGTAGTCCTTGCCCTCGGTGCGCAGATAGCCCAGTTCACGCGCACGCGCTTCCGAGCCCGCTTCCACGAACTTATCATAACTGATCACTTCCGCGCGGATAAAACCTTTTTCAAAATCGGTATGGATCACTCCGGCCGCCTCCGGCGCGCAAGCGCCGGCGCGCACCGTCCAGGCGCGCGTCTCATCGGTTCCGGTCGTAAGAAAGGTCAGCAGATTCAACAGGCGATAAGAAACCTTGATCAATTTATCCAGTCCGCTTTCTTCCAGGCCGAGTTCCTTGATATATTCCGCCTGTTCGCTTTCCGGCAGATTGGCGATCTCTTCTTCCAGCTTGACGTTCAAGGCAAGCACCTGATCGCCTTCGGTCTCCAGATATTTCTCATCCTGTCCATCCGTATTTAAGACATATAAGATAGGCTTCGCGGTCAGGAGTCCGAGGCTCTTGATGAACGGCTGGTCCTCATCGCGGACCGCGAAGGTCCGGGCCGGCTTTCCTACCGCCAGATGATCTTTCAGGCGCGCCAATAATTCCTTCTGCGCCAACAGGTCTTTATCGCCGGATTTTGAATCTCTCGCTGTCCTGTCTAATCGCTTCTCAACCGTGGACAGATCGGCAAAGATCAATTCAATATTGATGGTTTCTTTGTCGCTTTCAGGATCAATCTTGCCGTTGACGTGGATAATATTATCATTTTTGAAGCTTCTGACTACCTCGCAGATGGCATCACACTCCCTGATATTCGCCAAAAATTTATTGCCGAGCCCTTCTCCTTTGTGCGCATCCTTGACCAGGCCGGCAATATCGACGAATTCGATTATGGTCGGGATGACTTTGGCTGATTTTGAAAGCTCGACCAAAACTTCCAATCTCTTATCCGGCACCTTTACCACTCCGACATTCGGCTCGATGGTGCAAAAAGGATAGTTGGAAGCTTCAGCTCCCTTCTTGGTCAAAGCATTGAATAAAGTGGACTTGCCGACATTCGGCAGGCCGACGATGGCGATGGATAATGGCATGGTTTGAATAATTATGTCTTCCGCGCGACGTTTGATACTAAAAAGAGGAAAGGCGGCTTGCCTTTTCTCTTTTAATTCTTAAACTGTTTAGGGCATTACGTCAAGCCCGCCGCGGTAGCTGGCCCGTCAGGCGCTGCGGGCTGACCCGCCCGCGCCGGAAAATAAAGATGAAGCGGTATAAAAAAAGCACAGCGGCTAAAGACCCTGTCACCAGATAAATGATCTTGATCGCCGGCAGCCGGCTATCGGTACCGATGAACAGGCCATGTAATAAAGACATGACGAACATGGGGTAGGTTGAATAATGCACCACTTTCCAAAAATTTGGCGTGCGCTCTACCAGATATATCGAGGTGAAGATAACAATTGCCAGCATATAAGCCGCAAGTATGCCCAAGGCGAGGTAGCCTGGTTTGAAACCGGAATAGAAGGGGATCAAGACGTCTTTCCAATTGAAATTTATGAATTTATCGAATAAGAGTGAAACCACATGCACTGCGATCATGACAACCATGCCGATGCTGAGAAAACGATGGATGGACCAGGAAAAATCAGGACTGGCAAAACGCAGAATGAAATCCGTGGTGATGCCGGTCCCGATAAAAACCACCAGGAACATCAAGATGAATGCTGCCAGCGCCGATGACCGTGATATCAGCCAAGGAGTTATGAGCGGTTCGGTCTTTACGACAGCAGGGGGGGCGGTAGCAACGGTCGAGGTAGAAAGATAGCCGGCTGGATCATTCTTGTCCAGCGGATCGCTACCGACCACTACTTCAGCGCCGTCCGAATAGCCGTCCCCGTCAGTATCCCATTTCAAGAAATCGGTATGAAATTTATCCGTTTCCGCGGAATCGATCAAACCGTCAAAATCGCTGTCCTTCACCGACTGCACCGTCGTTGTCGCCGCAGACGTGCTGCCCGTCTGATCCGCTGCTGAAACCGGTACGGCGAAAACGACTTGCCAGACCAGGACCAAGACAAAAAAGATGAATGAATTGATTTTATTAAAGTTATTTTTCATCGGGAATGAAATAATTAATGATATTTCCGGAGCTGCAGACTGACAGCTCCTTATTTATGATCATGCAGGCGCAATCCGGTTGCCGGCCGATGAAATCGAGGCCCGCCCGGCCGCCCAAAATCAAGACCGTTTTGGCAAATACGTCAGCCATAGTCACAGTACTGGCAAAAACCGTCACCGACAACAAGTCATTGTCCGCCGGCAGGCCGCTTCTGGAATCTATCAAATGATGCCAGACAAAATTATTCTTTTGCCCCTTCCTCGCTACGATCCCAGAAGTCGCTACCGCCAGCTGTTTTTTGGCCGCCCTGCCGCTGAGCAGGATACTTTCCAAAGTTGAAGGATCTTGTACTCCCACGCTCCACATCTTTCCGGTTTCGTCCCGCCCGGACAGGATCAAGTCGCCGCCCAAGGAAACAAAAAAATCTTCGTAGCGTCTGGATATCCTTTGCCGGATCAAGTCTGCCAGATATCCTTTACCGATCCCGCCGAGATCTATCCTGAAATTTTTCGGCGCACAGACCGTTGATTTTTTTTCATCGATCATCAGGTCGGAAAATGTCGTCCGCCGAAAAAAATCTTTTTTGATCCCCTCGATATCGGCCTGCCCATCGTCAATTTTTTCGTTTGCCAGATCAGGAAAGTTTTTATCATAACCCAACGCCGCCAGACTCACGACCGTAGTCGGATCAAAAATTTTCCCGGTTCTGGCATAATACCGCCTCGCTTCCAGCAAGATGCCGATCAGCTCTTTGCTCGCCCTGATCTTTTTGCCGCCAGCCCGATTCAACCGATCCAGTTCGTTGTTTCTTATGAAACGGCTGAACCTTTGTTCGAAACGGAATATCTCTTTTTTAGCCTCTGAAATCTCTTTCGCCGCGAACACGTCGCTATCCTTGGCAACGATGACGATTACCGTTTCCGAACCGAGCGCTCTGAATTTTTCCCAGTAAGCCATCTTATTTTATCAAAAATTTCAGATCCAAATCGTCCGCAATGCCATTGACGTTCTTATCCTCGACCAGATAAGCCAGGTCATCCTCGTTCGGATGCTGATCCAGCTGGTCTATTACGCCATCATTATCCGAATCGACAATCTCAGGAATGACAGGCAGGGACACGGCCGGCGGTTGAGAAATGATTCTTTTTGGAGTACTGGTTTTTACGGTATTGAGTTTCGGCTGTTGTTTGTTTTCCAGTTGGTTGACCTGGGTCAATAACTTCTCGATAAAAGCGTCTGACTCCGTCTTGGCCTTTTTCTCGTCCGCCACCTTCTGTGCCAGAACCGCTTCCAATTTTTGCCGTTCCTGGTTTACCGTTTCCTCCAATTGTTTCGTCTGTCTTTGCCTTTCTTGGTTCAGGGTGTCCTGTATTATCTGATTGTAATCGACTGCGGGGACGGTCGGTTGTTGCGTAATAGCAGCCGGTGCGGGTACCGGAGTCGGTACAGGAGCCGAAACAGGTGTTGGTGTTGGTGTTGGTGCTGGAGCCGGAGTCGGTACAGACTCAACGGTCCTTGGCCTGTGATCACTCTCTTCCCCATCGTCGTCATCGGCTCGACTGACTTTAGTGTTGTAAAAAATACCGGAAGCGATCAAAGACATTAAGATTAACGCCGCCAGACTTGAATATTTAGCTTTGTGTGACATAAAATTTAAGGTTAGTTATTTAAGATTATGAAACTGCCGTGACCGGGGCCGGAGTCGGTGCAGGCGCAGGTGCAGGAGCGGGAGCGGGGGTCGGGGCCGGAGTCGGTGCAGGCGCAGGTGCAGGAGCGGGAGCGGGGGTCGGGGCCGGAGTCGGTGCAGGCGCGGGAGCAGGCGCAGGATTATTAACTATAGTACTTGGCTGTTGGTAGGTCGGAATTGATGGCAAGCTTGCGCCTGATGATTTCGGCAAATCTGCCGACGGTAATTGATAGGTTTTTTGCGCGGTAGCCGCCTGCAGTTTTTTGAACTCTTCCAGCATGGATTTCCCCACTGCCGATGTATTGGGAGTAGCGCTCGGTTGTGCTGCCGGCGCCGGCGCCGGCGCGATGGCGGTGGGCGCGGCAGCCGACGTCTTGACGGGACTCGGAGCGGCTGAAGCAAGCAGTTGTCCCTTGGCTTGAGCCGCTAATTGATCTCGGGCCGCCCCGAGATCGACGAGTCTTTGCAGAAAGTAATTGCTCACTCCATCGATGGTCGCGCTCTCATAGGTTTTTGTCGGTGCCGCTACGACCTGTTCTTTGGCGGCAAGCGTCGGCTTGACCAGATAAAATATTGTTGCAAGCATGACAGCAGAGAGGCTCGACACCAAAGCGCCGTAGCTAATTTTGACTTTCCAGGACAGAGCCGGCACCACAGAAAATTGTTCTTGTTTGATCCGCGCGCCCGGAATCCCAAGCGCTTCGAGCTGCGAGGCGATCGCCCGCATGAATTTATCCGGGCCGCAGATATAAAAATCTTTGTGGCGCAGATCGCCCGCGATCGCCTTGATTATCCTCTCATCCACCCTAGAGTTAAAAACATCGGCCATCTCCTGTTGCAATTTCTCTTCCGTAATGGCAAAAAAAGCCCAGATGTTGGAGTTCCTTTTCTCGAGCGCGCGTATTTCTTCAAAATAAACAGCGCTTGCCAAGGTTTTATTGCTGTAGATCAAGGTCAATCTGTTGCTTATCCCCTTGCCGTCTGCGTATCGCAAGGCGCTCATGAAGGGCGTGATGCCGATGCCGCCGGCGATAAAAACCGTCTCGCTAACCCGTTCGTCATACACAAAGTGCCCAAAAGGCCCATAAACCGACACCTCATCCCCCGGTTGCAGCTCAGCCAAGCCCTGGGTGAATTTACCTCCGATCTTGATACCGAGCTGGATGTACCTTTTTTCTAGGGGCGAGCTGGCGATAGAAAAAGCCCGCTTGCCTGAAAATCTCCCTTTTTTGTTGAAATAGGAAATCATCACATACTGCCCCGAAGTGAAGTCAAAAGCATCTGCTCCGTTTTTGTCGGCTAAATCTAAAATAATCACCTTGGCGGGTGCCAAAGTGATCTTACGCACTATATATTTATGTATATTCATATATCATCATTTTTTAATGATTTTTTATGTTGCACTTAAAAATATGATTGATTTTTTCTCGATACTAATATGATACACGCCATTCGGCAAGACGTTACATCTTAATTAAATAGCAAATTTTAGCAAATTTATTAAAACTTTAAGAAATTTATGCGTTAACATTAAACAAAACCACGATTTTTTTATTTTTTGCGTTTGAGCTTAAATAATTATTGCTTCTCGTTGACTTTTGGCCCTAACTGTGCTATAATTAAATCAAATATAAATACAAAAAAATTCGTTTTTGGACAAAATTTTTCATAAACGAATAACGCAAAAATAAAAGTATGAAAAAAAGACAAGTCTGCCGACTTGCTAACAAATTAATGGCGGCTGCCGTACTTTTTTGCCAGGCAGTTTTTTTGTTGGCCCCGATCAGTCAGGTTGTGGCACAAGTTGGTAATATCGGGAGCGGAAATATCGGGTCAGGGACGCCCGCCTCAACTGCAAATACCTTAGACACGAGCGGACAAACCCCGATTACCGTAAATTTTAACGGTAATGTCTCTCCGGCTTCCGGTACCGTCGAAATCATAGCCAGCACAAACGTTGAAGTTGACAGGGTAGACTTTTCTGTCACTGGCGCTAAAAATGAAAATTTCCCGGGACAGCGCGTTTCCGGATCTTTTGATTATTACTTTTCATGGCCGACAAATAATTTTCCGGATGGTTGGTATACGATCAAAGCAACTGCCATTCGCGGCGCTGATCAGGCTGGCGCGCGCGTAAATCATGAAATCAAAAACCAACCGGAGACAACGGCTGCCTCGGACGCTTCAAACGGAGAGCCGGCTGATTGGATAGATTTTTATCAATCGCCGTCCTTCCTGTCGGGCAGCTCGATGATTTACGGCAGAACCAATGTCCCGGTAGATAAAGTCGACTTTACGATTCAAAATCATGGCTCGTATGCGGGCGAGCCACAGCCCGACATGTCGATGGACGGCTACAGCTATTACGCCTTCCGCTGGAATCTGGATAATTTTGCCGATGGGATCTATCAACTTAAGGTTTCCGGACAAAGAGGTGCGGTTTCCTTCAGCTCTTTATCCACTTCTATCCAAGTCACCAAACAGGCAACACCGCTTGACCTTAACAGAGGGGCGAGTTCCACCACCGTCGCGCCCGACCCTGTCTCAACCTCAACCATCGTCACAAAGCCGGCAACGATCAAGCTGACAGAGCCGGAAGACGGCGCAACCTTAAAAGGTCCGGTGACGATACTAGCCTCCTATTATGGACCGATCAATCGTGTTGAATTTATCAAAATTAAAGACGGTTCGACCGCCAGTCTTGGAAATGCTGTTTTGAATAATATCAATAACCGATGGGAATCAAATTGGAACACGATCAAAGAACTTGATGGTGATTATATATTACAAGCACTGGCCTGGGATGAACAGAATTATAAAATCTCCGGAAACAAAATCAAGGTAAAGCTAGTAAACGCCGCGGCCTCGTCAGCTGCAACCTCTGCTGCGTCTGCCGCGGATTTGAACCAAACCGCCTCTTCGACCACCGCCGAAGATACCGATAAGCCGAAAACGACGAAACAAACGACAGAGGCGGCTGTAAATGAACCTCTACCTTCGCAACAACAAAAAATAGAGGAAATCTTACGAACCGCCGACGTCATCGTTGATGGTCGCTGCCAGGCCGCGGGCATCAATGATCCGATCAAATGCGATAACTTCCTCACTTCGAACAAACAAGACGGAACAGAAAAAAATAATTCAAACAAGACTATACCGATAGAATGTCAGGACGCCGGCATCAAGGCTTCAGCTGATTGTGAAATATTCATGCGCACTGAATACATGGCCTTTGAATGCAAGCAGGCGGGGCTTGCCACCAAGGCCGAATGTCGTGAATCTATGCAATCGCGATTCGGCAAGCCGGCAGCTTGTACTGGCCTGTCTGATTTTGCTTGCCAAAAACTGATCAGCCAAATCATCCTAGCCGACTTTGTAGACCGACAGATAATCGACCAGGCGAATAGCGAAGCGGATACGATCGGCGGGAAATATCTGGAACTGACCCGGCCGGAAGCTTCCGGCGGGATATCACAAACGATCATCAAGGAAGATACCGCGACTCTTTCAAAAATTGATCAGACTTTTAACCCACAAGGTTTAAAAGCCTTTGAACAGCTTTTGCCGTTTGCCAAAAGTGAAAAGCGGCTGAATCTGATGATCCTGCCATCAACCATCGATTCTAAAAAATCTAAACTGCTGGTTGGAGCGAACATCCTCTTTGATTCCGACGCGGACGGTCTGACCGATGATATGGAAACCCGGATCGGCACGGACCCTATGAATGCGGATAGTGACGGAGACGGGTTTTCAGACGGCGTCGAGATTCGCAACGGCCACAATCCTCTTGGCGACGGTAAATTGACAATTACGCTTAAACCGATAGAGTCGGCAATCGTCAATAAAGTGAACTTGGAGCAGCCGAAGCTTTCCGGTGAAACCCGGGCTGATATTTTAAAAGTGCAAAAAATCTCAAATAGTCAGGTCGCGAGTTCGACTGCCGCGGCCGGATCGAAGGGTGAGCTCAAATTTCAAGGTCATGCTCTGCCGAACGATATAGTTTCACTGTTTATTTATTCAGTGATGCCGATCGTGGTCACGGTAGTGACCGATGAAAATGGCAACTGGACATACAACTTGGATAAAAGTTTGACTGATGGCAAGCACGAAACTTACGTAGTGATCAACGACGAGGCGGGAAAGGTCAAGGCTAAATCGGCGCCCTTTGCTTTTTTCGTCAAAGAAGCGCGAGCGGTGAGCCAGGATGAATTTCTCGGTGCTGATTTCGCGGTTCTCGACAGAACGACTGAATTCACCAGCTGGTATATCGCAGGCAGCCTGTTATTGATCGCCGTCGCTCTTGGCGGCTACCTGATCTATCAAAAGACCAAAAATAAAAATATCGTTTATTCAAAATAAAATAATTTTAACTTTGTGAAATTCAAAGAAAATCTTAAAATTATCGGAAAAAATTATCAGCTGATCTACTCGCTCGGCTTAATGATTCTGATCCCGACCGCGATTATTATCAACACGATCATCTTCACCAATTCTTTCGAGAAAAGCATCGACCAGGAACTATACAACAAGACGATCGCCCTCGGGCAAGTTGTAAATGCCACCAGTCTGGAGATCCTTGATCAACCTGAAGCATTGCAGGCTCGAGTGGAAACGATTGCCAAGTTCAATGATGAAATCAGGTCATTGGACATACTGCAAAAAAATGCCGACGTTTTCCAGGTGGTCGCCAGTCTGGACAAAACTGCTATCGGCACCTCGACGCAAGGCATGCAGTATCTGATCTCCTGGCACCAAAACCAGCCCGTCGCCTATCTGACCAGTTCTCAGGCCAACACTACCATCAAACAAGAGATCAGCTTCTCCAAAGATTATGAGCGCTTCTGGGTGGTCACCATGCCGCTCACCGACAATCTGGGAAATAAACAAGCCTTGCTCTCGATGAAGGTGTCGCTCCAAGTCATGGACAATCTGACACGCGACATCTTGCTCAGATCATATTTCATCCTGGCGCTGACCATCCTGGTCATCATCCTCTTGCTTGCGAATAACGCGCGCCTGTTCGAATACGCCACCCTCTACCGGAAACTGCAGGAAGTCGACCAGATGAAAGACGAATTCATTTCCATGGCTTCGCATGAACTGCGGACTCCTGTTACCGGCATCCGCGGTTATGTTTCCATGATGATCGACGGTTCGCTCGGCACGGTTCCGGACAAGGCACGCGACAGCCTGAAGATCGTCCAGTCCGCCGCTGACCGTCTGGCTACCTTGGTTGAAGACCTCTTGAACGTCAGCCGGATCGAGCAGGGCCGGATGAAAATCGAGGCAAAGCCGACCGAACTTGGCGCTATCATCAAAGATGTTGTCAGTGAACTGAAAATCCAGGCGGATGAAAAAAAACTTGCCTTGGAATTTAAGCCCCACGCGGCCACTCTACCCTTGGTGAGTCTTGATATCGACCGCACCAAACAAGTGTTGATCAATCTGATCGGCAACGCGATAAAATACAGCTTGAAAGGCGGCGTAGAAATAATGACTGAGGAGAAGGAAAACGGGAAAACCCTGGAAATCAGGATAAAAGACACCGGCATCGGCATGTCCGCCAAAGACCGTGAACGGCTGTTCCAAAAATTCTATCGCGTGCAGAACGATAAGACGAAAAATGTCGCCGGCACCGGCCTGGGGCTCTGGATCACCAAGCAGATCGTCGAACTGATGCATGGCCAGATCATGGTCGATTCCATCGAAAATGTCGGCACCCAGATCACTTTGAATTTTCCAATTATTAAGAATAAATCCTAACTATTAAGAGCAAATCTATGATTGGCTCAAAGTAGAGGGAGGTGATCTCATCTCAAAGAGTCCCGCAAAATGCGGGACTCTTTGTTTTTTATCTTTCCATCGGGCGAAAATATATTATATTATCCCAATTTTAATATTTTCGCCTCCGGCGGGGCCTGCCCGGCCGGGGGTTCTTTTTTAGAAAAAGAACAAAAAATCGCCCGCTCGGGAATAAATTTAAGTGAGCCCTTCGCTTCCGGTGTAGGGAAAATTTTAAACTCCCCAGCCCTTTTCGCAAAAAGGGCTGGGTCAGACAGTAAAATTTTCTCCTCGCCCTCAGCTTAGTCTCTACTTAAATTTTTCCAGGCGGGCATTTAAAATTCAAAGAAATTTAATTACCTAAAATATTTACAAAAGATAATAAATAATAGTACACTTCTAGCATGAAGAATGAAAAAAAATTCCAGCGCACCATCGAAGATTTTACCTGCGAACATTGCGGATATGAGGTAACGGGCGACGGTTTCACCAACCATTGCCCCAAATGTCTGTGGAGCAAACATGTCGACATCAATCCTGGCGACCGTCTGAATAGTTGCGGAGGACTGATGGAGCCGATTGCGATAGAACAAAAGCACGGCGATAATTACATTGTCCAACAATGCAGGGTTTGTGGCTTCAAAAAAAGAAACAGGCAGAATAAAAATGATGATACCGAATCAATAATCAGATTATCAGCACAAATTTACCAGCAAAATTGACAAACAACTACTTTTACGATAAATTGACGGGGCACAAAATAAATGAGAGGAGGCGCCCATGGCCGGAGACGAAAAAATCCGTTTGCAATTTGATGTAAGCCAGGAGGGGCTCAAACAGATAGACGAATTGAAACTTAAATCTGGTGCCTCAACCAGGGCGGAATTATTCAAGAAAGTCATCAAGTTGAATGCTTTTATCCTGCAAAAACAGCAGGAAGGTTACGAGCTCGTGTTGGTAAAGGGCGACGAAAAAACGATCGTGAAATTCATTTAACCTAAGGGCACTTCTTGAGTCCGCACCCGAGTGCGGACTTTTTCATATAAATTGACTAAATTCAACTTATTTGGTAGTATTTTTTCGTAGTCGCCACGACTATTTTTGTTTAGAAAATCAGACTTGCCCTTCGAAGCTTTAGCGAAGAAGGGAGCGGTAGTTCAGTTGGTTACCCGCCCGCCAAGACTCGCAAGCTCGTCTTGCGTGTCGGGCAGGGAACGCTACCCTGCCTGCCCGCCGCTCACATAATTAGGCAAAGACACAATAATAATTTTCATAATTAATAGAATAAAATTCTTAAAGCGGAGCGGTAGTTCAGTTGGTTAGAACGCTACCCTGTCACGGTAGAGGTCGCGAGTTCGAGTCTCGTCCGCTCCGCTTTAAAAATTTTTTTATTGGCGGGTCACGGTAGAGGTCGCGAGTTCGAGTCTCGTCCGCTCCGCAAAATAAAAATGAGCCCCTCTGGGCTCTTTTTTATTTTTGTTGGGCGGATGAGGCGAAGAACTCGTGAAATGAGGTGGGTTCAATAATGAAACAAGAAATAAACTTAAAATAACTTACTATTATCGTTTAACATGAATAATGACGGGGTGGGCCTGCCTGCCGGCAGGCAGGGCTTCCGCCCCAGTGAGAGTCTCGTCCGCTCCGCATCTATAACAAAGTATCGGAAAACCAAAGGCCTCGCAAATGCGAGGCCTTTGGTTTTATGCAATTTAATACAAAATTATTTTTTCAATCCAGATAATATAAACAGCTCATTTATTGTTTTACGAATTACAGACTTCTCTTCGTCAATATCTGTTTGTGTTGTAATATACATTCTATCATGCGAGGCGGTATCACCCATTTTTTTCAGTGTCATCATTGACTTTGACATATCCCTGCTTAATAAAATACTTTTATCATTAATAATTTTTTTTATTAAGGATTCAAGCATCAAAAAAGTTCCCCCGGATTGTATTTCTGAAACCTTTTTATATTTTATATAAACTTCAATAATTAAAGATTCCATTAATCGTCGCACCATTACCGCACAACAATCAAAGCTTCTAATATTATAACTAACATTTATTTGCTTTATAATAGAATGGATATGTATCTTATTTATTTCCTTAAATAATGTATCGGGTAAAATCGAAGGTGTTTCATCAATCCTTATTGTATTAATTAGAGGACCATAAATATAATCCAACTCTTTTCTTCCGCGAGGATGCAGCCTCCACTCCTTTTGTCCGGGTACTCGGCTTATCAGCTTGTCTTTTTTTAATTGACTCCTAAGACGAGACTCATTTTGCTTAGGGTGGCCAGAGCTCTCAATAATTTTGCAAATTTCACCAACCTGTAGTCCAATATTAACATCTTCACGCCCAACAAACCATAAAATAGCACGCGCGCGATCTATTGCGGACAAACTAGAACTATCAATTTTTTTAATAAAATTCAGCAGATTATTCGTGTTTATTTATTATTTACTGCCCACTCTTTTAGACAAAATTCCTTTGCAATTAACTGTGCCTCTGAAATTTTTGCTGGATTTAGTAAAATAACCCCACCTCGTCGCGGGGATAACCATTTAGTATTTTTTATCCCACGACTTGGGTTTGGATCTTTTACATTGATTGCATCTAAAACCTCACCAGCCTGTGCTTGCGTGGGATGACCTAAATCTGCTTCTTTAAACCAAAGCGATAACAATGTACCCGCAACGGCAGTAGCGTTTAACGATCCTCGGCCACGTGATGGTGTTTTTTTCTTCATTGCCTCCCAACAATGATGATTTAACTGTAAGTAAGGCGCCTCCATGGAGGGTGAAACGGCCCCAACTAATTCGTCCTCGCTGACACCAAGACTTTTAGCAAAACGTGACATAGCTGAATTTTCAGAATCCAATACTTTCTTTCCGATATCTGCTGTTTTCGGCTCATTTGTCATTTTAGAAGCAACATTTATTGCCTCAGAGGAACCTTGGTTAATTACAGTTAAAACTTGTTGCCATAAGATTGGATCTTCAACCTCAGCGACTATAGTTTCCCCGGCCTTTAGCACTACTATAAGCTTTGCTTTTGTAGACATAAATTCTAATTTAATAATTACAAGGTAATAATATCATAAGACATAATTAATGTCAAACATCGACACGATGACTGTCTATTTACTATGTCTTTATAATATTAATTTCGACCCGAGCACCTAAAAAGGCCCTCAGAAATATCCTCAAAAACTCTTCTAAATATTGAAATCTGGTTATACTTAGCCCGACCAGCCCGCAAAAAGAAAAAGAGTAGTCGCAATGACTACTCTTTTGAATACTTTTCGTTTTCGTAAACCGTATCGCCGAAAGACGGATCCATGGCGATCAAATTCTGAATAGCCTGGCCCGCGGCTCCCTTGCCCAGGTTGTCGATACAGACCGAAATTTCCACCTCTCCCAACTTATCGCTTTTGGGGGAGATGCAACAGAGGTTGGTGCCGAGAACATCTCCTAACTTCACGGCCGTACATATCTTAACATAGCTTTCCCACTGACCGGATTTCTGGTAGTAATACTCTGCGTAGAGCCGCGCGGCATTGATCCATCGCCGGATACGAAGCTTGATGGTAGCCTTAATGCCCCGTGGCATAGGTGTGACATGCGGAAAAAAATGAATCTGGCCGTCGAGCCCAAGCGCTTGTTCGATTTCAGGAACATGTTGATGTTCCCGATCCGGCTTATAGGCAGTTATCTCGTCAGGAATACGCGCGTGTTTGCCTGCGCCAGTATACCCGGAAATCGCCTCTATGACAATTTTGGTATCTGGGCGGATAAACCCCCGCTCAACCAGCGGCAACAGGCCGAGTTCGATGGCGGTGGCATAGCAACCGGGATTGGCTACAAGGGAAGCTTCGCTGATTTGACGCCGATTCTTTTCAACCAAGCCATAAACCGCCTGATGCAAAATTTCCGGGCAGGGATGCGTTTGGCCGTAATACTTTTTGAATACGGCGGCATCTTGCAAGCGGAATGCTCCGCTGAGATCGATCACTCTCACGCCATATTCAAGCAACCGTGGCACAATCTTGAGGGACTCCTCCGTAGGCAGAGCAAGAATCGCATAATGTATGCCGCCGGCCACCTCTTCCAGCGCTTGCCCCCTACCGACTTCGACTGCTTGGATCTGTGGTTTGGCATAAACGATCCGTTTGAGTTCCTCTCCGGCATAACCATTGACACCCCAAATACCGATCTTCTGTATCATGACATGTCTCCTTTCTTAAATTTAAAGAACTCTAATAAATTAATTTAGACTCCAAGCATATCTTAGTTTATGTTTTTTTTCAATCCGGCCCGAACACCTAAAATCGCAGTTGAAATAGATGCCCGAAAAAGCCCTAAGATTGTTGCATCCGCTTGGTACTTAACGCGAGAGCCCATAAAGGTAAATAAAAAAACCGAGGATAAGACATCCTCGGCATTGAATTTCAAAAATGAACATTGGCCATTTCCCGACGGCTCAGGTACAGGAACTGTCCAGGACACCCGGAAAGGAATTGTTGAAGCCCCCATAAGGAGCGGAACCGCAGGCAAGGCAGGTATAGATCTGATGGGTCAGATCCTGCTCCGGCTCATCATAAGCGATGAGCGGTGCCATTCGATGTGCACCGCCGTACGGCTCAGGACAGAATGGATTTCTCGGTTCCTGCTGCGACCGTCCCGTCCCGAATAACACAAAAGCGCTTTTGGCATGGAAGATCGGATTGCCCGGCCAGTCTTCGTAAGACATATCATCCGGATCAAAACCGATCTTGGCGTCGACTATCCTTTTTGACGGACTGAGAATGATCGGATAGTCGGCCCGGCTGACTTGGCCATGCTTCACGACACGGACGAATCCCGGATTCTCATCCCGCTCGTTTCTTTCGAACGCTCCGTTGATTTGAAGTCTGGTCTCGCCCTCGGCAAAAGAATCTACCGCGCGGCAATACTCGGCAATCGTCCAAGGAAATCCGTCTCCGAACATGTCGATCGCCTGATCCGAGGTCGGTGCTGGTATGGCCGGCTTGGCATGCCATAGCCGGATCTCCAGTTTTCGAAGCATTTTCTTCCGACTCAAGGCAATCAGCCCGTTATTCGACCACTGGCAGCGCACGCGAGATTCAAGACCGAAAGAACACGATGATGAACAGTGCCAGATCATCAGGTGTTTTCCCGCCAACTGGCTCAAACCGTATTGCAACAAGGTCTGGCCATACCCCAGGGCTGAATGCCACCTCTCCCAACACCGGCCATGCCCCTTTTCCTCTTCGTGTCCCGTCAGCTGATGGATCACCGTGAACCAGTCCCAGAGGTTGATCTGCGCCAAAAAACGCATCGGCCGCAAGCAAACGGGACAGCGTGGCCAATTTTTGGCGACAAACTGTCCGACCGTCGGGAACTCGAATTTGTCTGATGAGCCCTTAAGGAGATATCTTCCGATACTTTCGGTCGCACAGAGATCGGGCCGTCCGCCGATTTTTGAAGCGTAGAGCTGGTCTGTCTTCAGGTCTTCGGTTTCCAGATCGAGCCGATAAGCCAGCCTAGGCTTCGGACCGATGATCCGACGCGCCTTGTCATGCGCGAGCACGAATTGGGCATATTTCGCCTCAAGCGCCTGCTTGAATTCGCCGTCGATCGGGGCGCGGCCTTCATCCGGTAAACAACTGAAATTATCAACTTTACCGGGAAATATGATTGAACCGTCCAACAAATGTGCGCCTCTGGACTGAATCACTTTTCTTTTCATATTCTCCCTTTCTTTTTTTGCCAAAATTCGGCTTTTTTATGTTATACGTTATCAAGGTTCTAAAACATATAATATCGATTATATGAATTCGCTATCTTAAAATGAATCTAAGCATCTGTCAATAATATCACCAAAAAACGCCCCGCGGAGGCGTTTTTTGGCTGGGTTATTTATTTGCAACAATCCTCATCGCAGCACTTCTCCAGCTTTTCATAACATTCCGGGCATTCTTTCTTTAGAATCCCGATCCACTTCTTTACGCCCTCGGCGATCTTTTTCTCATCGATCATAAAATTGTTCGGCTCGAGCGATTGAATTACCGCAAGAACCGGGGTTAATTAATTATATGATGCGGCCACATCTTTTTTATTATCGAAATTTTTCGATATAAAACATCAAAAAAATATCCTACTTCCTGCAATGGAAATGCTTCTGCAGGCCGGCGCAACAGGAAGCTATCGTGTCGCAACAGATGCTGTACTTGGTCTGCGCCCCTTCTTCCCGGGCCGCCACTATGTTCGCTTTCTTCAGGATAGAAAGATGATGCGAAACGGTCGATTGGCTCAACTTCAATTCATCCACCAGTCTGTTGACCGGCAGCTCCTGTTCCGCGTGAAGGATAGAGATGATTTTTTGCCTGACCGGATGGCCGATCGCCCGGAAAAATACCGGAAATGTGTACATATTATTATATCGATATATTTCGATTATATCATATCGAGTAAATCTGTCAAACATGCCTTTCAGCCGGCTGCACCAGCGTCTTTATTTTTTCCGTATTATATGTAAAATACAGCTATGGACAATATCGTTTCTAACAAAGCCATGATTGTTAAAAATCTACCCGTCGAACAGACCGGCGACAAGGTGGTCCGATCGACGATCCTGGGTGTCTTGCTGTTATTCTTAAGCTTGGGCATAAATTTCATCGCCGGTACCTACGCTTCCAAAGAAGCCGGCAACGCAGTCAGTGACATTATTCTTGACCATGTCCCGGTAATAGATGTGGACGGAATTTTTGTCTACGGCATCATGGCGTTTTTCATCTTCGTAGCCATACTGCTTCTCTTGCGCCCCAAACGAGCGCCATTTATCTTAAAAAGCCTCAGCGTCTTTATCATCATCCGTTCTTTTTTCATCATCCTGACCCATATCGGCCCCGCGCCGCAAGCCATCTTGCTTGATTCGAAAAATAGCATCATCAGTTATTTCACCTTCACCGGGGACCTGTTTTTTTCCGGACATACCGGTTTTCCATTCTTATTGGCGCTGATTTTTTGGCCGGACCGTTATTTGCGTGCCACCTTCCTTGTTTCTTCGGTCATTTTTGGTATAGTAGTCTTATTGGGCCACCTGCATTATTCGATCGACGTATTCGCGGCCTTTTTCATCACCTATGGCATTTTTCAGATCGTAATCAAACTGTTCAATGATGATTACAGGCTGCTGATGAGCCAATACGACGAGACAATTAAATAATTTTATACCGCCAATGTACAATCTGTCATCTCTGACCATTTCCGCGCAAACGATCCTGACGGCCATACCGGTGCTGAAGTATGTCCTGATTTTTTTATTTACCGTGATCGAGGGGCCGCTGGTCGCCATGATTGCCGGACTGTTTGCTTCCCTCGGCTTTTTAAATCTCGCCTTGGCTTTTCTGGTTATCATCGCGGGGGACCTGGTGAGCGACAGCCTTTATTATAGTATCGGTTTTTGGGGACGGGAAAAAATGGTAAAAAAATATGGCCGCTTTATCATGCTTGACCAGAAAAGGCTTCATCGATTCGAAACTTTGATCAGATACCATTCCGTCAAGGTGCTGGTCATCGGCAAACTTACCCACCTGGCTGGCGTACCGGTCCTGATATCCGCCGGGCTGGTAAAAATCCCTTACAAAAAATTCATCTGGTATGACATGCTGGCCACCATTCCCAAGTCACTGATCTTTCTGTTGCTAGGGTTTTATTTCGGCGGCTTGACCAGCACTATCAGCCGTTATCTGGAATACGGTACCCTGATCACCGGCGGCTTGCTCGCGATAATTTTCATCGGTTACTTTTTCTTCGGAGAATACCTGGAACAAAAAATATTTTCGAACAAATGAATGTCATAACAAAACTCCGCCTGTCTTACTTAGACAGGCGGAGTTTTGTTATCATCATAGTTTACCCGAACGTCAGCCAGCCGGGCTTGAGCAATAACAACAGGCCGATCGCCAGCATCAGAATTCCGCCGACCAAATTCGAATACTTCGTGACGCGCGAACTGATGGCGGTCACTCGCAAAGAAAACATGGCGATCAGAAAAATCACCAATTGCGGCAATATATAAAAGAAGACATACAGCAATAGATACAGATAATACTGAAGCTTGGAAAGCCCGGCCATGGTCAAGACCGGTATATAGATCGCCGGCAGGCCGGCGCTGCACAAGAGTTCCACCAGGTTGATCGAAATGCCGAGCGCGGCGATGCCAAGGATAGCAAAGGCGAGGCGCGGATCACCGGCGATCTCTTTCAATCGTTCGATGATTTTCCGGCGCCGCTCATCATTCTCAATCTTACAGCCTCCTTTGCGGTCGATCCAATATTTTTTAAGATAGAAAATGCCGCTGCCGACCGCGAACAAAGCGATGGCGAGGCGCAACCAAGAAAGATAACCGATGAATAGATAGATATTCAGCCAAGCGGCAAGGAAAAAGAAATAAGCTGCCGCCGAGGCAAAGATGAAGGTACCGCCCAAAAGCCACATCTTGCCTTTATTATCCAGACCGAACAACAGGCTGATCAGGAACAACAGCACCCACATCGCACAGGGATTCAGGCTATCAAGCAGGCCGATCAGCACGGTCAGCGCCGGCAAAGAAAGCTTAGTCGGATCGAATTCGCCGAAAACGGATTTGATTTTTTTGTCAGTCCCCGACGCGGCGGCCGCATCCGGCTGCCGGCCATCGAGGATGCCGGTTTCACCCGCAATCACCCTGCCCGCAATGTCTTCATAATCGCCGACGCTGTAGGCGTCTGCTACGATCGCCTCGATCTGCGCTCCGGTCGTTTCCGCTTCGCTGAAACCGACGACCGCGCGGCGACCGATCACGGTAAGCGGCACGCCTGCCTGCCCGACCTTCATTTCACTCGCGACGCGCGACATCAACTCAGCGTTCTTATCATTCGACCAGACCTCATAGCTCTTTATTTCCAGATCCGGGAATTTCGCTTTCAATGACGGAAAAAACGCCTCTTCCTTAGCACAATGCGGACAGCCCTCGCCGTAAAAAAAATATAACCTTACCGGTTCTGCCGCGCGGCTGGGCAAAGCCATGCCAAAAATCAACAAGCTGCCGAATATTACAAATAAAATTTTTATCCTGTTGTACATATATTTTGCAATATTCCTACTATACCAACAAATCGAAAAAAACAAAATAGAGTAGCAAATATGTGGAGCAAACCTCCACGATATTTACTACCCTATCTGTTCGCCTTAGACTTACCGCAAGCGGCTAAAATATATCGGCCATCGGGTGGTGGAGAGCCAAGGCCCGCCAAACTCGAACGCTGAAATATAAGCATAAGGTACTTACAATCTAACGGCGGCAGGAAGTACCGTCAAGTAGATAAACCGTTCAAAAATTGTGCACAAACACTATAACGAACTGTATATAACTATGTTGATAATCCCCTCTGAACCAAAAATCATCTTCAAATAATATCAATATAGTGCTTAATCTTAGCTATTTTTGATGATTGATTATAATCCACAGCCAAAAAGTCAAAACGTAAATACTTATATTTATTTTTTTTGATATTTAAATAGCGTAAAGCCGCCTGTTTCAGGTTAATTATTTTTTTCTTAGTCATCGCGGCCTCTGCGCCGCCGAAATTAAAATTAGTCCTGGTTTTCACCTCAACAAATACCAGCGTCCCGTCTTTCAGCGCAATCAGATCGAGTTCTTTAAAGCTGGTTTTTACATTTCTATCTAAAATTTTATAACCGCGGCGGACCAAAAAATCTGCTGCCAGCCGTTCACCGAATTGTCCGATTTGTTGGTTATGATTCATATTTGGCGACAGATCCATATCAATAAAATAATCCCGACCGTAAATAAACCGATCGGGACTATTTTTGTATAGGGACAAAAAACTACCTGTAGTGAGCATGTCGAACTATGGGATGTATTGTTTGTACTGCTTCTCTTCTTTCAGTTTAGCAAGTAATTGCGGAATCTTCAATGCATCGCGGACGATAAAAAATATCCAGATGCCCGCCTCGATCGCCCAAAAAATAATCCAGAAACGCGAGGCTAAAAACGGCACCAGCTCATAAGAAAAGAACAGGAGAATCAGGCCGATCAACAGATTGACCCAGCTCAGGTTGAACAGGCTGGTCCACATCTTGCGATATGGATTCTGGCCGTTCTGCCGCTTCAGAAAAAAACTGACGATGCCAAGCGCCACGATCAAGCCAAACAGCCACATAAAGATCTTGTCATCATTCGGCCACAGCGGCTCCGGCCGAGAATTGAACCAGTAACGATAATTTAATAACTCTTTCATATTTGTTCAGCTCCTTTTTAAAAAAATAAATAATCTATTTAATAAACAAGATGCCGTAATGATATGGCCCGGCCTCAAAATCCTCTTCGGCTCTCAGTCCTAACTTTTTTCCGGCTTCTTCCAATAATTCTTTCTTCACCCGTTCTTCTACCGGCGGCCCTAGCGGGGTGGCGGTGTTCTTCCATTCCACCACGACCAATCGTCCGTCTTTTTTCAGCATTCGGATCGCTTCGCGCAAAATTTCGGCGCGCTTGTGCGATTGATATAAGACATTGATCAACAAGGCGACGTCCAGACTGCCCTCATCGATCTTGGTGGCGCCAAAAAGCTCCAGATTGCTCCAAACCGTCTCGATGTTCGTGTAGTTGTCCTGTTTGGCCCGACGCGATACGCGCTCAAGTACCGTGCGTAAAATATCCACCGCAAACACCTTGCCTTTTTTCTTGCCCACCCGTTCCGCGACCGGATAGACGAAATGCCCGGAAACCCCACAGCCTAAATTAGCCACCCGCATCTTTTCCAGAATTTGGGCCTTATCCAGTATCAAATCTTCGTTCAAGAGAATGTTGCCTCCGCTTTTCCCGTCCATATTTGCCAGGCTAGAGATTTAAACGAAGTTAATGCTCCATCATAAACCTGATGGAGCATACTCCTTTTATACATTATATGAAAGATTCCATTATTTAACAAGAAAATCTGCGTTTAAAGGAGCAAAGCTCAGGCGATGGATCGGCGAAGGACCGTGCTCCCTGATCTTTTCGAGGTGCATTTTAGTACCATAGCCCTTGTGTTGGGCAAAATCATAAGCCGGGTATTCTTCGTGGAATTTCCGCATCATCCGGTCTCGGGTGACTTTGGCGATGATCGACGCGGCCGCGATGGAAAAGACCGTCGCGTCTCCCCGGATGATCGCCCGTTGATCCTGGCTGATGTTGGGTATCTTGAACTTGCCATCAACGATCACTAGGTCCGGTCTGCCCTTGAGCGCCCCCAAAGCTTTTTTCATCGCCAGAAACGTCGCCTGCAGAATATTTATGCGGTCGATCGTCTGATGGTCGCACCAGCCCACTCCTACTTCAGGAAATTCTTCCATGATCAAACAGTAAGCTTCTTCCCTTTGGCTTTCCGATAATTTTTTCGAGTCGCGTATCAGTTTGAATTTTTCCTGATTGAAGATAAAGTCCGGTCGAATCAGCACTGCCGCCGCTACCACCGGACCTGCCAACGGCCCGCGACCCGCCTCATCGATTGCGCCCAAAAGACCGCAACCCTTGCTGAAAATTTCTTCTTCGGTGGCAAAATTTAACATTTATTTTTTAATCACCTATAATGAAAGTATATAAACTTTAAATTTGCTCATTCCAACGGAGGCGAGATGGACGAAGACTTGGTGCTTTATCTGCGCTGCTACAGATCGCTGCAGGTGACGCTCTCTACCGGCAACCGGAAAGCAATTTGCCGGGCCTGTATGCACCGAACCGACAAACCGACCTCGCTTGAGATTTCAAGCAGCCCCAAGTCAACCCCACCCTCACCGGCGGCCTATCTGCTCTGCGGCTGAACACGGCATCAACGTAATATAAAGCGGACAATCCTGTCCGCTTTTTTTATTTTTATCTGCTGTAATCGGCTACTCTCTTTACCGGTTTGCCTTGTTTAAATTGCAGATATTGATAGGCTGCAAGCGCGGCGATAGTTCCCTGCCCGAGAGCCACGGTAATCTGTTTGAATTCTGTCTGGGTCACATCGCCGGCGGCAAAGATACCGTCATGGCTGGTCCGGCACTTTTCGTCCGTAATTATTTGATTTCTCTCATCGCGCTTCACCAATTCGCCGACCAGATCCGTGCGCGCGATCCGCCCGATTTCTATAAACAAACCGTTAAGAGATATTTCCTTCGACTCTCCGGTCTGATTATTGATGATATTCAATTTTTCAAGTTTGTTCTCACCGATGATATCCTTGATCTCACTGCTTGCCAGGATCTCGATGTTCGGGCGCGCCTTGACCTGATCGACCAGTTCTTCAAAGGCCCGGAATTTATCCCGGCGGTGTATCAGATAAACCTTGCTGGCAATCTTAGACAACACCTCGGCCGCATCTAGGGCAGAATTACCGCCACCGACCACCGCCACCACCTTATTTTTAAACAGCGGCCCGTCACAGTTGGCGCAATAAGACACACCCTTACCGGCCAATCTTTCCTCCCCCGGTATGGCCAGCCGTTGCGGGATCAGGCCCATGGCAACGATTATTGTTTTGGTTTCGAAGCTGTCTTTAGTTGTGTACAGCTTAAATGTGCCTGCTGGAGTTTTCTCAATAACTTTAACTTCGCTAATCTTAGGCACTACTCCGGCGGATTTCAAATGCTCGCTGAACTTATCGATCAGATCGAAATTCTTGATTGAAACGATGCCCGGGTAATTCTCTATTTCGTTAGACAAGGTCATTTGGCCGCCTAACTCCTTACCGATCAGCAATACTTTCATCTCGCGGCGGATAGCATAAATTGCCGCTGCTACGCCGGCTGGTCCCGTACCGATGATTATAGTGTCATACACCTGGTCTGGTGTTTGTATATTAATATCAGTCATAATTTATAGTTAACCGCTAATATTATTATAATTAGCGGTGATTAAATATATTTAAGAATAATTTTATTAAGGCAACAAGCTAATTTTATACCTTTTTTGTATTCTGAACAAGGACTCAATGGCTGTGCTTTTTGCAGGGGGCTGTTTATTACTTTAGTCCACCAATACTTAGACTTTGGTGATTAACTAAAGCTTGATGTTTAAGGGCATATTCACAGGTTATCAACATCATTAATTTTTACTAAAATTAGCGCTCCATGAATACTTAAGTCCAAGAAACCGTGGACTTATCCCCGTTTTTCGTAAATTTAGTTAAGTCCACAAAATAGTAGACTTATCTTTAATATTTTTGGTTAGTTTTATCCTTGTTCCCTGCGGAACTTTTAGTATGGGGTGAGGTGCGATAAATAAATTCTAAACCATCTGTCGCCAGACTATTCGTTTATTGCATGAACCGGGCTCCTGCCATGCGTCTGGCATAATATCGTTGACTATCTAATTTTAGCCTATTTAAAGTATTCAAGAAAATTTGAATGTCCCTTATGTTAGATACACCCCCACACCAATAATAAGGAAAGCAATACTCCATATCACCCACAAATACCGCAAATTGGTGTGGGGGTAAAAACTTAAATCCCTGCCGTTGAGCAGGGATTTAAGTAGCAGTTAAGCCATCTTCATTATAGCGCATTAAATTATTTGATGCAAATCGAGCTATTTAGGCTAGTTGAATCCTGTCACCGGACAAATCCAACACCGATTCAAGAGCAATTGGCAATTCGACAATACCGGCTTTAACATTAAAATGCCCCATGTCGTGTTCGATTATGGTTTTTGATCCGAGGGTATTTTGAAAGTCGTCTTTATTATCAAGTGAAACATAAGGATCATTATCAGAAAATATGGCGATACTGCTTTTTAGGTGCTTTTTTACCTCGGCCAGATCAATCGGTGTTTTCAACCATTCATCGGCCACGCTACGGACAATTTCGTCATCTTCAAGGTTAGTGATCCGTTTAAAGAAGCCGGCGACAAAAACGGCTCCTCCAACTATGACGTTATCCGGCAAACCTTCAAGATAACGAGCAATGGTCTGGCAGCCCATGCTATGGCCGACAAAATAGGTCTGTTCGTCTGCCTCGCCCACGATTTCCTTGAGTTTCGGCACCCAGTTATTTATTCTTGGCTCCTCGGCATTCGGCAGCTGCGGGACAATCACAACAAAGCCCTTCTCTTCCAACTCCTTTTTCAGCCAAGGGAACCAGCCTTCTTCTGGGTAGCCATCCCAACCATGAACAATAAAAACTCTTTTTTGCATAGGTGCTTGTGCCGACGAATTAATTGTGGACCATAAGGGACTTGAACGGGGCGGAAGCCCCACTCCGACATACGATGGTCAGAAACTCTAAGATCCACAAACATAAAACAGTCCATACTGGACAGTTTTATGTTTGTGGACCATAAGGGACTTGAACCCTTGACCTCTTCCATGCCATGGAAGCGCTCTAGCCAACTGAGCTAATGGCCCTTATAAATATTTCCTAAAATATGTATTTTAGCTAATTTTAGCACTATTAACTAATATTAGCCTAATACACTATTTATTATTTAATATTAGCCTTAATAACGGAGCTAAGCTCCGATAAGTTGCCCTTCGACAAGCTCAGGGCACTTCGACTTATAGTTGATATCAAGTATTAGTGCCTGCACTGAGCGAGAAGAAAATTTAACGATAGTTAAATTTACGACGAGTCGAAGTGTGCCCCAGAGAGGAATCTCACCGCGGCGGAAGCCGCACCCCGTCTATGGAGGTCTAAGCCTCACCGGATCTCAAATATTTATCTCTCCTTCGGAGAGATAAATATTTGTGCCCCAGAGAGGAATCGAACCTCTATTTAAGCGTTAGGAGTGCCTTGTTCTATCCATTGAACTACCGGGGCGAATAAATAGCGGCTATTATCTTTGGAACAAAAAAAGAAAAGCACCAATCTTGGCGCGTTTGTATCATACAGCAAAATTCTTGTTTTGACAAATAGCATAAACTTACCTAAAATTAAAGGTAATTAATCAATTAATTGGGACTATCGCCGGGTGCTCTTTCGGATATAAATTTTTTGATTTTGAGAAAATTTTGTTTAGAATTTTTGAGGAAATATGGTTTATTGCCGAAAAAATTATAAACAAAATTTGCCGAAATATAAAAATTTAGAACGAAAATGGCACCCGACGATAGTCCCCAATATTTTATGTTCAATCGTGACGAAAAATTACAGCTGAAAGACGCTGAAACGATTATCGGGCCATCGGTCAAGGTTAAAGGTGAATTCAACGGCCAAGGAGATATCATCGTTGAGGGGGTGCTCGAGGGTAGCTTGAAGACCGGGACCAGTTTGCGGGTCGGCGATAAAGCAAAAATAAGAGCCAGCGTCGAAGCGAAAGACAGCTCGATCAGCGGGGAAATCACGGGGAACATAAAGATCAAGGGTTCTCTCGAAATTACCGCCACGGCAAAAATCACCGGCGACATCGAAACCAGCTCCATCTCAATAGAAAAAGGCGCGCAGATCAACGGCCGCATCTCCATGGGCGGCGCGGCACCGATAGAAAACAAAACCGAAACCAAGCTAGTTTAAGCTCAGGGAATCTAAGTTCTCGAGTTAGTTTTTTTATTGGAGCATGCACGTCTACATCTACGATTCATTCGTGAATCAAAAAAAATATCAGCGCGCGCTGGCAAACGTGGAAACGCGGATCACCGACCTTGGGCTGAACGGTAAGATCTGCCGTCTCGGGGTGATGACCAAGATCCAGGATATCGTTGCAAACGAAATCAAGCGCGGCGCGAAAACGATCATCGCCGTCGGTAACGACCAGACGATCAACCAGGCAATCAACGCGCTGGTCGGTTCGGAGGTGCCGCTCGGCATCATTCCGATCGGCACTGAATACAACACGGTGGCAGAATGTCTTGGCATCAGCTCGGCCGAGGAAGCGTGCGACATCCTGTCAGCGCGGCGCGTTGAAAAGCTCGACCTCGGCAAAGCCAACTACTTTTATTTTCTAACCAACGCCGCGATCACCGGCAAAGGTACGGTAGTGGAGATCAATCAGGATTATTCGATCGAAATCCTGGAAAAGGGAAGCATACATATCGTCAACCTGCCGCCGGAAGACAAAAACAACCTGCCGACGCGAGGGAAGTTTGATCCGCAGGACGGCCGGCTGGAACTTTATATCAAGACCGAAGCCAAGAAAAACTTTTTCAAAAAAATAGTCGACCAGAGCGTCTTTACCTTTGAAAAATTGACCATCAACAATAATTCTCATCCTTTATTGATCGATAATGCTACTCAGGTCGACCCGCCGGTGGAGATCAATATCGCCAAGCAGGCACTCAACGTGATCGTGGGGAAGAAAAGGAATTTTTAACTCAATAATTTTATTTAATAAACAATAAGGCGAGAAATAACCAAAAAATAAATGAATTGCCCGATGTTCAATGATTTCACGCGAGAGTGTCTGACTAAGATTGAAGTATATCCTGTCCACATTACCAGCGAGATGATGAGCTACTGTTCAAGCGATAAACATCTTGATTGCCCGTTCTATAAGATATTGAACACCAAAGAAGTCGTATGCCAGCACATTCTGAAATGTTCGGCTTTCAGAAATTTTCACTCCGCGGAATTCAAAAACTTCGTAGCGCTATCAAGCAAATATTGCACCTCAAAAAATCATCTGGCTTGCCAGCGGTTCATCTTGAAAGAAAAGGGCGGGGAGGTCCCAATCACTTTGCATCCCGACGGTACGCATATCGCGGAGTGGGGGGCTGCGAAGGCAACCAACGAAGTCAAATAATTATACCGATTATTTATTGATCTACTATGAGTAAAGTAAATGCGCAAACCTGCTGGGATTTCTGGGGTTGTGGGCCGGACCAGCGTGATGCTTGCCGAGCTTTTACATCTAAATCAGGCGACAACTGCTGGAATGTGGTCGGTTCATTCACCCGACACACTGAGCAATGCGATTGCCCCAAACTGCAATCCTGTTTCAAATTCTGTTGGGAGTGTCCGTGGTTCAAGAAGTTGAATCCGGATTACGTCAATAAATAACAAATGAAAAAGCCGCCCGGTTCCTTGCTGGAACAGAGCGGCTTTCGAAAGAGCGTTGGGCGCGGTAGCTACACGCGCGAAATGCCCTTAAGGTACATCTTACGGGAAATCCGTCCGCGTACGAACGTCGCGGAGACGGAGTCGCCTTTGGACGACTGGTTGAAGTACTCCTGGGTGACCGAGATGTCGTCTTGTTCACCGTCCACCTCGATCCATACGGTCCAGGTGTCGGGGTAGAAAACGGGCTGCGGCATACTGGTCTTCGTCGCGGCGTTGAAAATCATGACGAGCTGCGTGTGGGCGGGCGTAAACTTTTTTCCTACGACACGCCCCATGCCGCGTTGCCGGGGAAGGAGCCATGAGTCGACGGCGACGAACAACCCCAAACCGACAAGATAGATGATGCCTAGGATGGCGGCCACGAGCATGAGTCCGCAGATAATACCAAGCCATCCATCATTGAACATGCGAACCAAGATTTCGATCATGTCTTTCAGAAACTCCATCACGAATTCCATGCTGCCCCTCCTTGAAACGAATTTTTTTGGCTAATTCTTGTGCCTATCTTTACATTTCGCCTTGGTTTATGTTAAGGTACGTTCTTAAATATCAGAATTATAATTATAACACATTATTAGTTATAAGTCAATATTAGTTCTAAAATGTCTAAAATTACGCCTAAACTATACATTCACAAAAAAACCGGCAATAAATATTTTTTGACCGGTGAGGCGATCAATGCCACCAACGCGCAAGATGGGCAGGTGATGATTGTTTACACCAAAGACCACCAGACCTTTTTCGTGCGGGAAAAATCAGAGTTCTATGAAAAGTTTGAGGAGGTAATTTATGAAAATATATCCTAAACGATCAAAAACAGACAGGGCATCGGATGATTTTTATTTTGGTAATTACGGCGAAATTCCAATAGCTATCTCATCCGCCACCATAAATGAAAATGGCGTAGTAGGTGATAAGCTCCATTATCATAAGAAAGGGTATGAATTTTACTTAACCATTCAAGGATCTGGACTGCTTGAAATTGAAGGAAAAGAAGTGGAGCTTGACCAGGACGTATTAGCCATGGTCGAGCCAGGAGAAAAGCATAAAATTAAATCGGCCATTAAGACACCATTTTCATTTATTGCTATTTCAAATATTAAAGATAAAGACGACAAATTTATCGCAGAGGAATAAGTCAAAAAATATCACCTAACAATCATTGATAAAACTTTATGAAAAAAATAGAACAGACAAAGAGTGAGCTGCCGATTATCACGGTGATCGGGGAAGACAAGCCGGGAATCGTGGCTCAGGTGAGCACTATGCTCTGGAAAAAGAACGTGAACATTGAAGAACTAAATCAAGGCGTGATCAAGGGTAAATTTTTTATGATCATGGCGGTGGACCTCGGCAAATCGAGCGTCAGCTTTGAGGTGCTGTCGCGGGAATTGAAAGCCTTGGGACAGAAAATCGGTTTAGACATTTCGCTTTATAATCAGCAGATTTTTACTGCAATGAATAGAATATAGTTCTCGTCTTCTTTGTCATTTCGACCGAAGGGAGAAATCCCTTATACATGCCACAGCCATATTTAAGGGATTCCTCGCTAGCGCTCGGAATGACAACAAGAACCCACCCCGCCCTTCGGGCACCCCTCCAGGGAGGGGAATAACTTCGCCCCAACCCTCTCCTTGGTAATGAATCGGATATAGGCATAAGAAAAGGACGCGATGGTATCGCGTCCATATGATAGTACGGTGGGGTTCTAGTTGAAACGGTTCAGCAGGCCCGGGGGTACTTGTTGGCAGTCGATCGACGTTATTGCCGGAGCGCTGCTCATGGCGTTGCCTCGATAGTATACGTAGCAGCGCTTGGTAGAAGGGTTCTGGAAATAGATGATGCCGGCAACCAGTTCATTAACCGCGTTCTGGCGTGACAGACCAGTCTTGTAGGCCTCGGCAGTTTCTTTTGAGCTTCCACAACCCATCACGGTGAGCGCAATCAAGGTGAATATCAGAAAGAGCGTTTTTTTCATCGGCCACCTCCAGAAAGAGTGATCGGTTCAGTATATATTATACAAACATTGGTCTTAATTATTACATATGATTTATAGACCTATTGCTTAATAAATAAATTATGGATGGATTATCTTTGAATGAAATTTACGAATCGATCCAGCTGACCTCGCGGGACAAATTCGATATCCGCACGGTGACTTTGGGCGTGGAGATTTTGTCCTGCATCGGCGGCTCGATCAAGGAAACCAATGAGCTCGTCCGCAAGCGAATCGTTACGTTGGCTAAAGATTTAAATAACAAAGCGGATAAGGTCGGTGATGAATACGGCGTGCCGATCATCAACAAGCGCATCACCCTGACGCCGGCCGCTTTGATTTTGGCAAATTTATTTAAAAACGACCGCGAACGCGATCTGAAGATCTGCCTGGAATACGCGCGCAACCTGGACGCGATCGCGGATGAATTGAAGATAGATTTTATCGGCGGCTACGGCGCGCTCGTTGAAAACGGCTACACTTACGCGGACAAGATGATCATGGAGTCTTTGCCGGAAGTCTTGTCCAAGACCAAGAAGGTCTGCGCTTTCGTGAACGTCGCTTCGACCAAGGCCGGCATCAATATGGATGTGGTAGCCAAGCTCGGACAAATCATTTTGGACACGGCGCAAAAATCGGATAAGGCGATCGGCTGTGCCAAGCTCGTTATCTTTGCCAACGCGGTCAATGACAATCCGTTCATGGCCGGCGGCTTCCATGGCGTGACCTGCAAAGATTCGGTGATCAATGTCGGCATCAGCGGGCCGGGCGTGGTGCGCTCGACCGTGGCCAACCTGCCGAAAGATCTACCCCTAGAAGAACTGGCCAATGAAATCAAAAAAACCGCTTTCAAAATAACCCGCGCGGGCGAACTGATCGGCCGCAGGGTAGCTAAAGAATTGCGGGTGAAGTTCGGCTCGGTCGACCTGTCACTCGCGCCGACCACGCAAGTGGGCGACAGCGTGGGCGAGGTTTTAGAATTAATCGGTTTGGAAACAGTCGGCACGCACGGCACCACCGCGGCGCTCGCTTTGCTTACTGATGCGGTGAAGAAGGGCGGCATCATGGCCTCGGCCAACATCGGCGGCCTGTCCGGCGCTTTCATTCCGGTGAGTGAGGATAAATTTTTGTCCGATGCAGTCAAGAAAAAATGTCTGACTTTAGATAAACTCGAAGCTTTGACCGCTATCTGCTCGGTTGGGCTTGATATGGTGGCCATCCCCGGCTCCACTCGCACTACCACCATCTCGGCAATCATTGCGGACGAGATGGCGATCGGGGTGATGAACCACAAGACCACTGCGGTGCGGCTGATCCCCGTGCCGGGCAAACGCGCCGGACAGTATATTTCTTGGGGCGGGTTGCTCGGCGGCGCGTATATAATAGAGGTACACAAAGAAAAAGCGGATACTTTCATTTGGCGCAAAGGACAGATTCCGCCACCCTTAACGAGTTTCAAAAATTGAATTTATTTTGTTACTACAAAATAAATTCATCCTGAAGTCGCCCAAGCGACTGAAGGATCTCTTGGTAGATAATAAAAACGGTTTATCCAAGCAAAAGATTCCTCGCTACCGCTCGGAATGACAAATACAAAAAAATAACTCCGATTCCGTGGAGTTATTTTTTTTGTCTAATTTTATTTTACTACCTCGACTATATTTTCTTTCTTTTTATTGAAGACATATAACTGCTGCAGGCCGGTCAAAACGGTGGTGGCGAACCAATAAAGCGACAAACCGCCCGGCAGGCTGATGCCGATGATTACGGTCATTGCCGGCATCATATAGATCATCTGCTTATTCATCATCGCCATCATGTCCTCGTCTTTGGCGCCGTCTTTTTTCACCTCCGGCCGCTTGGTGGTCATCATCTTCGCCTGCCAGAACTGCGCCGCGCCGGCGAGTACCGCCAGCACTATGTTCGGCTTGGACAGATCCAACAGGCCGAACAGGCCGATGCTGGAAATGGTCTCCGGCCGGGAGATGAACGAATAGATATAATCAAGCGCTTTGCCGTTCGAGCCGAAATCGCGGAACACGCGGAAAACAGCAAACAGGAACGGCAGCTGGATCAACAGGGGCAGGCAAGAAGACAACGGATTGACCTTATTCTCTTTATAAAGCGCCATGGTAGCCCGAGCCATCTCTTCCTTGTTGTCGGCGTATTTTTTCTTCAACTCCTCGATTTTCGGCTGTATTTCCTGCAGGGCTTTCTGTGACTTGATGGATTGTTTGGACAGGGGCAACAGGATCACTTTTATCACAATGGTCAACAACAGGATGGCCAGCCCCAGATCGTGATAGGGAACGATGTTATAAAAAAAGACCAATAGATTGAATATTGGCTGATAAAAAACCGAGAAGAAGATTGCTGACATTATTTTTGTTGATGAATTTATAAGCTCTTTGCTAAATACAACAGGATCCTTCGCTTCGCTCAGGATGACAACCCTAAAGGGTTGTCAATTAACGGAGTCGATTCCACCCTTGCTCCAGGGATTGCAGCGCAGGACGCGCCAAACTGCTTTCAAGCCACCTTTTATAAAACCATATTTTTCCAGCGCCTGAACCGCGTATTCGGAACAAGTCGGATGGAACTTACAATAACCGAAAGGGAACAGGCGGCGCAGGGGTCCATGGTCGAGTGAAAATGTTTTCTGGTAAAACCGCAACAACTTAACCGCAATATAGCGAGGATAAAATTTAAACATCGGATTATTTCTTTACTCCAAACTTGCCTTTAAGCCTGCTGGTGAGCCGACCTACCGATTGTTCCAGCTCGGCAAAGCTCAATTTGCAGGCTCCGGGCAAAGTGATCAGCACCAAATCGTACCCGGCAACCGTTTCCGCCAGCTCTTTTTTCATTATCTCTTTCAACCGTCGTTTGAGAAGGTTCCGTTCCACCGCTTTTTTACTGACCTTGGTGCTGACGATAATCCCCAGCCGATGCTGATCTGTTTCATTGGCTTTAGCTTTGAGGCCGATGGCTTTGTCAAAACAGCTATGACCGGCCTTAAAAACCTGATCAAAATCTTTCTTTTTGGAAAGACTGAGAATGCGGCCGGACATAATTACTTGCTTAGTCTTTTTCGTCCCTTGGCTTTGCGCGACTTAATGACGTTGCGCCCGTTCTTTGTCGCCATCCGTTTTCTGAAGCCATGTTTAGTTTTTGCGCGTTTTTTATTCGGCTGATAGGTTCTTTTTGGCATATTGTTTTATAGGCTCACTACTTAATAATTTATCTCTTTACAAATTTTTAAAAGCTAACTATGATGGTCTGGCACGTTTTAGCACTTAAAAAGCTTACCATCTCTGTCCCTTTTGGTCAATCTTGCGCACCGCTAACCACAGAATCTGTTGTCCACCCGCTATTAACAGTTTATCAACAAACCCCGCTCTTCCTGCGGTTCGCGAATACTGCTATACTTTTTTTGATGCAAAGGGGCTCCCCTTTCTCTCTTTTTTTTAACATAAAATGCTTACACTCATGGACAATGAACAGTTATGGCAGGCTGCCTTGGGGGAAATCGAATTGAATTTATCCAAAGCTAACTTCACCACCTGGTTTAAAGACACTTTTATCAGTTCGCAAGAAAATGAGCGAATTGTCGTTTGCGTTCCAAATACCTTCACCAAGGCCTGGCTAGAAAAAAAATACCACAAAGAAATTGCCGCGGCGCTGGAGAGTATTGTAAACAGGAAATTGAAAGAAATTTTCTACAAGGTTGAGCTGAGAAAAGCCAGCCCTATTTCTGATATTACAAAAAGGACTAGGGTTAGCGAAAATACTCTTAGCGGCGAACAATCTACTCCGCTAAATCGCTTCGGCCTTAATTCTAAGTACGTTTTTGACAGTTTTGTGGTGGGCCGTGGCAATGAATTGGCTCATGCCGCCTGCCAGGCGGTAGCAGCCAACCCCGGGCATGCCTACAACCCCCTATTTATCTATGGCGGAGTTGGTCTCGGGAAAACCCACTTATTGCAGGCGGTTGGGCATGAATTGGCTAAAAAAACAGATAAAATCCTCTATGTCAGCAGTGAAAAATTCACTAATGACTATATAAACGCGGTAAAAAACGGCACGGTGAAGGATTTTAAGGATAAATACCGCTCAGCCGACCTCTTGTTGATCGACGATATTCAATTTATGGCCGGAAAAGACGGTACCCAGGAAGAGTTTTTCCATACTTTCAACGACTTGCATCAGGCGAACAAACAAATAGTGCTCACCTCTGACCGGCCGCCCAAATCCATCCCGGCGCTGGAAAAAAGGCTATTATCCCGCTTCGAGTGGGGCATGATTGCCGATATCGGCCAGCCCGATGTAGAAACCCGGGTGGCAATCCTGGAAAAAAAGTGCCGCGAAAAGAACTACTCTTTGGAAAAAGAAATCTTGCATTATATCGCCACCAACATCCAATCCAATATCCGCGAACTGGAGGGCGCGCTTAATCGCCTGATTGCCTACCATGAATTTAATAACTATAAGCCGACCATTGACACTGCCAAGAGCATCCTGTCAGGACTGATGTCCACCTTCCAACAAAAATCAACCACACCCAAGTCGATTATTGAGGCGGTCTCGCGATTTTACGACATCGGGTTGAAAGACATCGTTGGTAAAAGCCGAAAAAAAGAACTGGCGGTGCCGCGCCAAATTATCATGTATTTATTGAGGGAGGAGATCAATACCTCTTACCCGACCATCGGCCATGAGCTTGGCGGCCGCGACCACACCACCGCGATGCATGCATACAATAAAATTTCCCGCGAACTGAAAGAGAATGAAAAAATGAAACAAGAAGTAGACTCCATCAAACAACTTATCTACAACGTCAGTTTATAACTCAGTGGATTGTCTGTTTAACAAACGGTGTATTTCGGGTTAATCTGTTGGTTATTATCCTGCGCGGATTCTGTATAACTTTTTCAAACCCGAAAGATGTGCACCCCGGGAGCCAGATATTAAATAAATAGTCACAAGTTATTAAACCAGATTTTTCTTAACATTAAAACAAAAACTGAAGAATCGCCACTTATCAACTCGCTTATTATTACTATCAGTTTATATTATATAAAATGAAATTCTCGGCACTACAAGAAAACTTAAAAACCGGACTGGGATTCGTCGGGCACGTTGCCGGCAAGAATGTTAATCTACCGGTGCTTAATAATGTTTTGATTGAAGCACGAGATGGAAAAATAAAATTCACCACCACAAATTTGGAAATTGGAATAAGCAGTGTGGTGCGCGGCAAGATTGAGGCTGATGGAGTGTTCACGGTTGATGCAAAGATTTTAACCGATTATGTAAATCTTTTGCCAAACCAACGAGTTGACTTGGTTTTGGATGGGGCGCGGCTGTCGGTCGAGTGTGATGATTATAAGACTAAAATCAACGGACAGTCGGCTGAAGATTTTCCACTGATTCCGCAGGTGGATCGTACGGCGGTTTGTAAAATCAGGGCGGAGGAGCTTAAAAAAGCATTGGCGCAGGTGGTTTTTGCGGCCGCAACCAGTGAAACGCGCCTGGAGTTGGCAGGAGTACTCTTTTTATTTAACACTAAAGAATTAATCTTGGCCGCAACTGACAGCTTCCGGCTGACAGAAAAAAAACTAAAAAACCTAAGCCTGGACAACAGTCTGGCTAACAAGAGGTTTATTATACCGATCAAGACCTTGCAGGAGGTAATTAGGGTTTTGTCGGGCGGTAGGGACGGCGAGTCCGGCGATGAGGTCGAAATATATTTTAGCGAAAACCAGGTTTTATTCGTCTACGGAACCACCGAACTGGTTTCACGGCTAATTGAGGGTAATTATCCGGATTATCAGCAAATCGTCCCGACGCAAACGAAGACTAAGGCGATCGTGAAGATAGATGAGTTGATGCGGGCGGTCAAGGCGTCGTCTTTGTTTTCTAAAACAGGCATAAATGACGTCAATCTGGACTTTCCCAAGAACAAAGCCAAGATGATGATTTCCGCCGCCTCGGGCCAGTCCGGCGAGAATATGGCGGAAGTGGAGGCGAAAATCAGCGGGGAAGATAATTTTGTGGTGCTGAATTATCGTTATCTTTTGGACGGTCTGAACAACCTGGGCGAGCCGTCGGCGGTGGTGATGATGGTTGATGGTAACACGCCCTGCATCATCCGGCCGGAGCTCGATGACAGTTATTTGTATATAATTATGCCGATCAAACAGTAATCTTATGGCTCAAATCATTTGGGATGATTCATTCAGTGTCGGCGTGGGGTTGATCGATACTCAACATAAAAAACTTTTTTCTATCTTGAACGAGCTGGATAGGGCGGTGAACGAACAACAAGACGAGGATCCGGCACTGCTGGAAAAAATCGTATTTGATCTGCACGCTTACGTTGACTTTCATTTCGGTGAAGAAGAAAAATATTTTAAGAAATTCAATTATCAGCAGATAGACCAGCATCAGGCTCAACATAAGATTTACGAAGAAAAAATACAGGAATTTCATAATAATTATTTATCCGACAAGACCGGTCTGTCGCGCGACATTCTGATTTTTTTGGAAGACTGGATTCAGGGGCACATAAAGACAATAGACAAGAAATATACCAAATGTTTTAATGACCACGGGCTGGTCTAAGACTTGATATAAAAAACACCCCGCTCGGTAACCGAGCGGGGTGTTTTTGTTTTTTGGCTATTGAACAGTCAGGGTCCTCTCGCCGGTCTGAGCGGTATGGCCGTACCAATCAAACGCTTCCGCCCAGAAAGTAATGGAGCCCTTGGGTGGGGTTTTTTTCCAGTAGCCGCTCGGAGTCGTGCCCTCGATTGGCGCGATGGTTGAGGCGACAACACTCTCTGTGGAAGTGCCGGCGCGGTAATAGACGACAATTTTGGACAATCTCGGCTGGCTGTAAATTTCAAATTTCAGCTCTAGCGGGAAATCAATTTTATTGACCGCTAAGCCGTTGCTCGGTTGGAGCAGACTGAAGTTGATCGGTTCATCCGTTTGCCCGGCGCCCGAGCTTTGCAGATTGAAACTCACTTTTTGTTCAGAACAATTATCAACGTCATCACAAACCCGGACCGTCAGATCGTGGTAGCCGCTTGTCAGAAAAGAGAGACTTTTTTCCATACCGAAGGGATAATTTGAATTTGTGAAGTAAAGATTGCCATCAATATAATATTCGGCGCGGCCGATACCGCGTGGCGCCGAGCCGTTGATGCGGACAATCAGATTTTCATTGACCGTCTGATTGGGGAGCGGCTCTTCAATGGCGAAGATCGGTTGATTCTCTTGTTTGTGGACGTTGTCAGATTCTGTCGGCGGGGTGCCGGTGGCGGAGGTGCTGGAACTGTGTTTTTTCAACCAGCCAGCGACGGCATTTTCCCAGAGACTGAATTGCGGGTCGTCAGCCGGGCTGGTCGGCGCCGGACCGCGCGGATCGTCTTTATTGACGTAGTAAAGAATATCATGCGGCGCGGAAAATAATTTTTCTTCAATGAATGAGGGCGGGGTCAGGTCGGTGGCCAAAAGGCCGGAGGCCCGGTCAATTTTAACCAGCTGTCCACCGGAGGTGTCGCCATCAAGCACCGGCTTGCCGGTTACGATCGGTTCCGGCGCGGTGAAGGACTCTGCCGAGGAACTGGCCAGCGCCCGGACCATATAATCATGCCAGATCGGCGCCGCCACCACCGAACCGTCTGCGCCTTTTTTCATGGAGGTAAAGTCATTATTGCCCACCCAGACGCCGGTAACGAGCGAGGGCGTAAAGCCGATGGTCCAGGCGTCTTTATAGTCGTTGGTGGTACCGGTTTTGGCCGCAACCGGGCGGTTTGGGAGAGTCAGGTAGTTTTTTTCACCGAATATATAGGCACGTGCGGAGTTATCAGACAGAATACTGGTGGTCAGTCGGGCAATTTGCGGCTCCAATACGGTTGCTTCTTGGTCTTGATACTCTTCCAGCACTTTGCCGTCCCTGTCTTCAATTTTTAAAATAGCGGCTGAAGGGTGAAGTTTGCCGTCAGTCGCGAAGGCGGAAAAAGCGTTGGCATGTTCCAGGAGTTTCACCTCGCCGCCGCCCAAGACGAGCGACAAGCCGAACCGATCGCGTTCTTTCAAGGTGGTGTAGCCGAGTTTGTCGGCTAGATCCAAAACGTTGTTCATTCCAGTCAGGTAAATAGCTTTGACGGCTGGAATATTGAGGGAGCCGGCCAGCGCTTTTCTGATGGTTACCGGACCGCGCTCACCCAAGTCGTAGTCATGCGGCTCATATGGTTTTGCCGGATCGGTAGAAAAATTGGTCACCACGTCGTACAGTACGGTATTCGGGGTGTAGCCCTTGATGAAGGCGGCAGTGTAGACGATCGGCTTGAAAGAAGAGCCGGGTTGGCGCGAGCCGGTTACTACATTGTATTGACCGTCAATTTTGTCGCTCCAATAGTCTTTGGAGCCGACCATCGCCAGAATCTGGCCAGTCTTTGGGTCAAGAGACACCAGCGCAGCGTTGGTTGCCTGATATTTTTCTTCATTCTTCGGCGATTTTTCGGTGATTACCTCTTCGGCGATTTTTTGCTTGTCGTAATCCAGGGTAGTGATGATAGAGAGACCGCCCGACTCAACCAATTTGTCGCCGTATTTTTCCGAGACGAGTTCTTTGACGTACATCACGAAATGGGGCGCCAGCATCTGTTCGGTCGGTTTTTTGAATGTAAGCTCGGTCTTTTTGGCCGCGTCCGCTTGCGTCTCGCTGACATATCCCTGCTTGACCATCTGGTCGAGAATGTATTGTTGGCGGGCTATCAGCAGGTCTTTATTGGGGCCGTAAGGCGAGTAACGGCTGGGGGCCTGCGGTAGGGCGGCGAGAATCGCCGCTTCAGCCAGATTGACGTCTTTGATATTTTTGCCGAAATATTTTTGGCTAGCGGCCTCTACGCCGTAAGCGGTAGAGCCGTACGGTATCTCGTTCAGATACATCTGCAGGATTTCATCTTTGGAGAATTTTTGTTCGAGCTTGTAGGCCAGGATCAATTCCTTGATTTTTCTGGTGTAGAGTTTTTCGTTGGTGAAGACCGCGTTCTTGATGAACTGTTGGGTCAGGGTCGAACCGCCAGCCTTTTGGTTTCTCAGCACATTAGTGATGGCGGTACGGAACATCGCCCAAAGAGAAAAACCGCCGTGTTTGTAAAAATCCTTGTCTTCGATAGCGATGGTGGCGTTTTTGACGCTCGCCGGAATGTCATTTAAGGTGACTAAGGTGCGTTTTTCGTCGCCGTGGACCTCATAAAGGATGATCTTGCCGGTACGGTCGTAGATCTTGGTTGATTGTGCCACCTGGCGCTCCATCAGCTTGTTTGGATCGGGCAGGTTGCTGCCGAGAATAAAATAGCCGGCTACGCCGATAGCCAAGAGTGCGAGCAGGCCGTAGAAATATAATCTGAAAGCGCGTCGGCTGAACAGCAAATTTTTCAATCCGCCGTTCGATTTATGCTTCATCTGCCAGTCGGCAGACGGGCGATAATCACGTTTCAATTTCACCGTCTCGCGCCAGACGGGTTTTGGGCTTGGTTGATATTTTTTGTTTAAACTGGGAATTGGCATCCTATATAATAAAAAAGCAGCTTACGCTACCTATTATAATGATTTTATTTAGAAAACACAAAAGAATCTTAGAGGAAGATTGTGGGTGAGTCAACCCCGATAAAATTTAGCAGCTGCTTCGGGCGCGACGGAATTGATGATCAGCCCGGAACCGAGCTCAACGCCAGCCCAGACGCTCGACCGCGGCTGTATTTTCAGATAGAAATGCTGGTTATCGTTTGAGACTGTTTGGTGGAGGAATAGATTATAGGCCAGGCCGATCGAATGAAGCTTGGTCAAAATCTTTTTGATCGAATGGGCGAAGGAGGCGAGTTCTTGTCCATTCAGTCTGGTTATGTTGTCCAGGTGCCGGTTCGGCAGAAGCCAGGCCTCATAGCGGTATTCGCTCGCGTAGGGAGCGATTACGGTGATTAATTTGTCCTTGTAAATCAGGCGTTTTCCATTTTTTTCTTTTTTGATGATTTCGCAATACGGGCAGACGCCATGTTCGGTCTTGTAGTTTTCCGCGGCGGTCAGTTCTGCGAGGACGTCGGGCGGAGTGATGGCGGTGGCGAAAATCTGGGAGTGCGAATGTGAGAGAGAGGCGCCGGCCTTTGAACCGTTATTCTTGAAAACCAGGATATAGTTTATTTTTTTATTTTTACTGATGGCGGCGGTCCGCTTGGCGTAAAATCCGAGGATCTGTTTTATCTTTTCCGACGTAAACTCAAACATTTCCGTGCCATGATCCGGCGTTTCCACAATCACTTCCTGGACGCCATAAGCCGCGGGGTTGTTGAGCGCCACGGCCGGGTAGATATTTTTCAGGGCCAAGGTTTGCCATGATTTTTTCCCCGGTATTTTGTCCAATGAACGATCATGATCGATGTTTTGGGGACAAAAGACACACGGCGTTTCTTTTATTACCGTTTTGACCGTGATGTCGCGGGGCCGCTTCGCGCGTCCCGGCGCGATGATTACATATTTGTTCAAAAAATAATCCTTGCGGATCTCGGAGTTTGTTTTAGGCATAATTCAATTATACCAAAAACCGGCAAATGAATACATTCGCCGGTTTTTTTGCATCAAAATCTTATTTACATTGCAGCACTGAAGCGGGCGAATTCGACGAAGATTAAGGTAAAGACGATTACCATGACTGCCGGGGCGACCAGCGAAGCATAGTTGGTTCGGTTCGGCCGGAAAAAGCGCAGGAGCAGCGAGTTGGTCACTACTGAGATGGAAGAGAGCGCCATGGCCAGGCCGGCCAACTCCGGTTTTAAGACCAGGCCGAAACCGACGAACAGACGGGCGGCAATCGGAATGCCGATGATATTGTAGAACAGGGCAAAGAACATGTTTTGCTTGATCTTGTTCATGGTTTCGCAGGACAACTGGATAGCGGTGGCTACATCATTCAGGTCATCTTTCATAATGACGATGCCGCCGGTTTCCATCGCTACATCTGTCCCTGAACCCATCGAGATGCCAAGGTCAGCCTGTGCCAGGGCCGGCGCATCATTAATACCATCACCGACCATGGCAACCCGCCTGGGGGCGGAATTTTCAATTTTAAATTTTAAATTTTCAATGTTAATGCCAGTCTGCAGCGCCTTGACAGCTGCGGCTTTATTTTCAGGTAAGATTTCAGCCAAAACATTGGTGATGCCGACCTGAGTGGCAATCGCTCTGGCGGTACGCTCGTTATCACCGGTAATCATATAAACCTCAATGCCCATTTTTTGCAGCTTAGCGATCGCTTCACGCGAAGTCGGTTTGACCGTATCAGCTACTGCCACCGCGCCGATCAGATTTTCTTTAGTGGCAAGAACCATGGCGGTTTTTCCCTGGCCTTCCAGCCGTTCCAGTTCTCCGTTTATTTTTTCTATAGGAAGGCCCAGGGTATCGGACATTAGGCGACGGTTGCCTATATAATATTTTGTTCCGCCAATTTTTCCGACTACGCCGTGGCCGGGCAAAGCTTCAAAATTTTCAACTTCGCTTAATTCGAGCGACTGTTGCTTGGCGTATGTGTAAATCGCTTCTGCCAACGGGTGTTCGGAAAGTTTTTCCAGACTGGCTGCGATGGCGATAATCTCGTTTCGATCGAGTCCGTTGAAGCTGATCACGTCAGTGACTTCCGGCTTACCCTTGGTCAAAGTGCCGGTCTTATCAAAGATTACGGTGTTGATTTTGCAGGCGGCCTCCAACGGTTCGCCGCCTTTGATTAGAACGCCATATTCGGCGCCCTTGCCGGTGCCGACCATCAAAGAGGTGGGCGTGGCGAGGCCCAAAGCGCAGGGGCAGGCGATCACGATAACGGCCGTAAAGGCCATCAGGGCAAAAGACAAGCCCGCGCCCAAGAAGAGATACCAAACAACAAAGGTGAGTATGGCCAAGCCGATGACAATCGGCACGAAATAGGCGGAAATTTTATCCGCAAAGCCCTGGATCGGCGCCTTGGAGCCCTGAGCGTCTTCAATCAATCTGATGATTTGAGCGAGCGTCGTCTCGCTGCCCACGCGCGTGGCCTCGAATTCAAAACTGCCAACCTTATTTACTGATCCTCCGGTGACCAGATCGCCCGGTTGTTTTTCCACCGGCAGGCTTTCGCCGGTCAGCATTGATTCATCGACCGCGGATGAGCCTTTAGTGATTTTACCGTCCACCGGAATTTTTTCACCCGGCCGGACCACAACGATATCGCCGTGTACGACTTCATCGATCGGAAGATCAATGGTTGCGCCGCCGCGCACCACCCGGGCGGTTTTCGGTGCGAGTCCCATCAGTTTTTTTATCGCATCTGAAGTTTTGCCCTTAGTCCTCATTTCCAGCCACTTGCCCAAAACAACGAAGGTAATCAGGAAAGCGGCGGTTTCAAAATACAACTCGGGGATTTTTCCGGATTGACCGACAACAGAGCCGGTTTTTACCAGATAGGTGATGAAATTGACCAAGCTATAAAAATAGGCGGTGGAAGTGCCGATGGCAATGAGTGAGTCCATACTGAAGGTTTTCATTTTGAGTGAAGACCAGAAACCGCGATAAAAGCCCGCTCCGATAATGAATTGGATCGGCGTAGTAAAGATCAGGGAGATGATGCCGATATATGGGGCAAGGCTTGCGGCCCCCGGTAGCCATTTGAAGAAATCCAGCAGCATGAAATAAAACAGCGGCAAACTCAGGATAAAGCTGATCCAGAATTTTTTGGCGTAATCGTTGATTTCTTTTTCCCGCTTATGCTGTTCGTATTCGCTGTCGCGCGTATCAACCTCTTCCGCCTGGTAGCCCGCATGCTCCACCGCCTTGATCAGCGCGCTCTTGTCGGTTGCAGCTTCGTCATACAGGACGGTGGCTTTTTCGGCGGCGAAATTTACATTAGCCTTGGCTACACCCGGAACTTTTTTGAGCGATCGTTCAATCAACATCGCACAGGACGAGCAGTGCATGCCCGTGATATATAATTTGGCAGATTTGTTCATATAGTTTTTATTCAGATTTTATGACTTTATATTCAGTGTCTTTCATGGCTGCTTCAACTTCGCTTAAGGCGATTTCACGATCCGAAGTCAATTTGCCTTCGCCGCTTGCAAGATCAAGCTCTACCTCCTTGACGCCGTTGATGTCAGACAGATTCATCTTGCTGATTTTGACGCAGGATTCGCAATGCATTCCCTGAAGTTTGAATTTAAGAGTATTCATATAATTAGGAAGATTAAATTAATAATTATTTTGGATCCCTGCCTTTGCAGGGATGACAAAATGGTTATTCTGCCCTGATCGTGCCGCGCGGTACGCCCATAGCGCAGGTGATCTGATAGCTGCCGGCATCCGGTGTGAATTGCATCACGATTTTTTCATCCGCAACGAGGAGTTGCGGCGTGTTATAAAGACCGGGAATCATAATAGTGCTCATGCAGCCGGAGCCGTTTTCTCTTGCATCAATCTCGAAACGCACCGGCTGGCCGGCCTTGACAGTGAAGGTGTTCGGCTGAATGTCTTTGGCGTAGGTGTAGACGGTTTTTATCACCTGTTCGTCGGTTGCCGTATCGGCAGCCGACGGGGTCGGATCGGCCTGCGGGACAAATTTTCTGCCGCCGCCGCAACCACAGCCGCCCGAAGCGCCGCAAGAGCCGGCGTTCGCGGCTGCGACCGGAGCAAGTGCTTGCTGGGCATTCGGCTGAAGATCTGCCGCGCCGGTCTTTCCGTCAGTGACATAGAAACTGCCGGTATACATACCCATGGAACAGGAGAAGGGCAGCCGGCCGGTCTCTGTTGGAGTAAATTCTATGATGTTCTCGCCGGCCTGAAGATTTTTTCTGATGTTCAGTTTCGGCACCACCAGACTGGAGGCGCAGGAATATGGAGCCTGTGCGTCAATTATCCAGCGCACCGGTATGCCTTTTTTAATCGTGAACTGATTTGGGCTGTAGCCGCGAGCATTCTCAACCATATTTATTATCTGGACGCCGTCAACCAGACTGACGTTCGGGTCTTGGCTGCCCTGGATCGGTGCCGGCTCGGTATTAAAATTCCAGCCGGCGAGCGCCAGGCCGTTAGAAAGATTGAATAACGCAAGCAAGATAACGGTGACGCCGGCAACCTTGAAGAAGCGTCTGGCCGCGCCGCCTTTTATCACCGAGGTGAGACCGCCGATTGACAGAAGACCCGGAGCGGTGCCGAGGGCGAAGATGCCCATGATCATAGCGCCTTTGGTAAAGCTGCCAGTGGAGACCGCGTATAGCTGCATCGCCTGAGTGAAGCCGCAGGGCAGAAAGAAGGTAAGCGCGCCCATAATTATAGAATTCTTGTGGCTGTATTCTTTTTCATGTCGGTTGGCGCCGAACAGCTTGGCGATACTTTTTGGCAGGGTGAATTTCCAAGAGTTGATGCGCGGCGAGATATCGATCAGTTGTAAGCCCAACAAGAGCATCACCAAGGCGACCAGGATGGTCAAGAACCCGGTAGAGGTGCTTGAAAGCTGGAAAGCCGAACCGGCCGCACCCAAAACTCCGCCGAGGACTGCGTAGCCGCTGATTCGTCCCAGATTAAAATAGAGATGCGGTTTAAATTTTTGGCCGGTAGTCGCCTCCGGATGCATTTCTGAGTGTTTGGTGGCGAGCCCGAGCACCAGTCCGCCGACTAGCGCCATACAGGTAGAGAAACCGGCCACAAGCCCGACCATCAGCACAACACCGAAGCTGGCGGAGTTGGTGCCGGTATTTACCCCGAGACTGGTCAGCCCGAGGGCTTTTAATAGCCAATAGGCGCAAACAACAAACAGGAAAGCCAGCCCCAAGTCTTTATAGTCCTTGGTATTGCGGCTGAAAAAATGTTTTTTATCCGGTTCACCGATTTTGTATCCGGCTTTTTCGATTGCTTTGGCCAGGTCTGTTTCGTTCGGTTGTTTTTTATCGTAAAAAATCTGTGCATGGCCATGACGGTAGCTAACCTCCGCCTTTTTGATCTGCTTGATTTGTAATAATTCTTTTTCCACCAGCATTTCGCAGGACTTGCAATGCATCCCGCTGATCGGCACGATTATTTTATTGAGAGTAGTATTCATAGTTCGGATTTTGTTTATCGCCGCTCCAGCCGAATTTTTTGGCCGGGGAAAGCGAAATAACATTATTGTTATTTAACAAGCTTTCGCCTCAAGCGTGAGCGAGGCAAAATCCGATCTAGATTCTGATGACTGTCGAATCGACAATCATTTGTTCGGGGGGCGGCCAAACATCAGCAGTATAACCCAGGAGTGAATATTTTTTTGATATTTGATAGTCGTCCGGCGCTTGCACTGACGCTGTCAGAGTTAACGGTTTTTCGGCGGCAAAAATAGCCGTATCATTATTTTGATTTTGTCCGATACAACACGGCAACAGGCTGCTGCCGGTTTTTGCAGGCGATAGATTGATTTTGGCGGCCGGAGAATCAGGCGTGCCGCAGTCAAGATGATTTTGCGTTATCGGCAAAGCTGCTTTTACGGCCGTCGGATACAAAAACATGGCAAGGCAAAAATTCGTCAAGGTCAGCGTCAAGTTGAATAACATCAGGATGGACATTAGGTTTTTATTTCGCCGCCGCATAGGATATTGCAGATGATTTAGTTCGCTTTTTTAAAAACTTCCACCAGCTCCTGGAGCGCTTGTTTTTCGCCGTTACTCCTGATGGCTCTCACTACGCAATGGTTGAGATGGTTGGTCAAAAGCAGCTCCTCGGTTTTTTTCAGGGCGCTTTTCACCGCCGCGGTCTGTTGCAGGACGTCGATGCAGTATTGGTCTTCTTCCACCATGGAAATAACCTTTTTTAAGTGCCCGTCAATGATTTTCAGTCTCCTGAGCACATTTTCTTTGTGTGCCGTCATCCCGTTAGCCATATGGTAAGCTTGATTTAATTAACCCCCTACCCCAGGGGGAGGTATGGCTAAATATATCATTATTTTTGCTTATCGGTCAAGTGGGTTATTTTATATTTAGTGATTTTGATAAATATGGTGAATAATTTCTAATTTCTAATTTCTAATTTTCAATTGAATAGCAAATAAAAAACTCCGAATTTTTTCGGAGTTTTTTATTGAATTCTATATTATAGATTTATAACAATGGTTTGATCATTGATTCGATCTGCTCAAACGGTACTGCGCCGGGAATGGTCGTGCCGTTGATGAAGCTGCCCGGGGTGCCGCGAACACCATAGGTCTGAGCCTGAGACATGTCTCCGGAGACCTTGCTCGCGTATTTGTCGCTTGAAAGACAGCTGTCGAATTTCTTGGTGTCCAGCTTCAGGTTCTTCGCGGCAGTGGACAGATAAGCGTCATTCAGGCTGGTTTGGTTGGCGTAAATTTCATCGGTGTACTCCCAGAATTTATTCTGCTCGCCCGCGCATTCGGCAGCCAGGGCCGCTTTCTTGGCATAGGGATGGATCGATTCCAGCGGAAAGTGCTTGAATACCCAGCGCACCTGAGTCGGGTATTTAGCCATCACCTGCTTCATCGTATCGTGGAACCGGCTGCAGAACGGGCATTGGTAATCTGAAAATTCTACGATGGTGATTTTGGCGTTCTTGTTGCCTCGGATATGGTCGTTCGCAGCTATTTTAATATCGACCTTGCCGGCCGCATCCGGTTTCGCCGCGGCATCCGGCTGATTGCCCGCGCTCGGCTTATTGTTGTCTGCCACCGCGCCCGTATCGCCATTATTGTCGAGCCAGCCGCTGCCGGCTAATTCCTTTTTAACGAACAGTCCGCCGAAAATGATGAAACCGACGGTTGAAACGATCGCCACGCCGCTGACCAGGCCAAGCACGAAACTTGATTTGGAGCGGATGTATTTGTCCATCAACATAGTTTTCTGCTTATCACCGCCAAATTTGGCGGAAATTAATTAATAAAAAAAGTATAACTCTTTTAAGTCAAAAAATAAAGTTTTTATTTTTTAAACGCGCATTTTTCGCAATATTCTATCCAGGGCTCTTTTTCCAGATTTTCTTCTTTAATCAAGGCGCCGCATTCGATGCAACGGCCGAAAGTGCTGTTATTCAAGCGCCCCAGAGCATCATTGACCCTTTCGAGCGATTTTCGATAAACCTTCAAAAGAGATTCTTCGGTAAGATCTTCGGTGGCATCATTGGCCAGATCTTCCGGGCTCGGATTGTCCATGGTTTCTTCCGGCCTGGTCAGGCGCTCGATTTCTGCTTCCTGTTCATCGCGCTCCTGTTCAAGCTTCTTCTTGATGCCGGCTAAAAAGGCTTCGCTATACATAAATTTTTGGGTTCATCGCCCAAGCAATCTTGGCAATGATTTTATTAAGCAACAAGTCTAATACTAAGGTTTAAGTCATTTTAACATATTATTCGATTTAGACAAGCGGGGGCGGCCATTTTTTTTGCGCGCGTCAGCGTCGATAGACAAATATTCGGGCCGCTTTTCCCGAGGGCTGATCCATAACCTCCGGTTGCCAGCCGGCGATAGCAAAGCCATAGGAGATCACCTTGGCGCCCGGTTTCAATTCCCGCTCCAGCTTCGGCCTTAATTTCTCCGCTAGTTTACCCGGGATGCCGAAGACATAAACCGTCGACGCGTCGGAAAGATCGGTTTTGAAAAGATTGTGGCAACGGATCGCCAGGTTGTTTTGTCCGACTAAGAGCTGGCGCGCCTTGCTTATCAGGTAAAAAGGCCAAGCCAGCTCCAGGCCGATGATTTTCGCGGACGAATGTTCGGCTAAAAAAGCGGCCACCCGGCCGTCTCCGCAGCCGAGCTCATAGATTATGTCGTTCGGCCGCGGATCGGCTAACTTGAGGATGCGCGGCAGATCGGCCCGGCGGGTTGGTACCCAGACAATCAAAGACAGTCCGGCATAGGCAGTGCTCAATAAGCCCAACACCAGCAAGGCAAAAACAATATACATACTTTGTCATTCCCGCGGAGGCGGGAATCTTAACGTCGGTTGTCAAATATAAGATTCCCGCCTCCGCGGGAATGACAGGAAGTGTTTTATATTTTATTTATCGGCAGATCAGATTATTGCATTCAAGCGGGATGAAGCAGTAGGGGTAATAGCCGGATTTTTCACAACAAGGCCCGGCTTGATAGCCGCAAGCGGTTTTTTTTATAAAAATCTGGGTAATGATGATATAATTTTTTATACGAGCGATTCCCAGTCCCGCGCCAGTATAGTCGGCATAGAGGATGTTCGCGCGGTGGCCCGGACTGTTCATCCAGCCGTCGATCGTTTGTTTTTCCGTTTCGGTTTCGCTATGCCAGACGGTTTCGGTCACCCGGATGGTCTTTTCTTCATTCAAAAGTTGGGCGCGTTTCGCCACCTCATTTTTTACGGCAGCGATAATGTCGGTTTCGCCGGTCAAGGCCTTGATATTCTTTTCATAAACCAGGTTCAATTGATCAAGCTTGGCCTGGCAATCGACCGGTAATTCGTTCTGATCGCTGATGTATGAAGTGGATTTGATCAGCGGAATCAGAGCGATATTTTCGGCGCTGCCGGAAAAATCATAGATTTGCCGGTTGTTGAGACGTTCGTTATGGTGCAGGCCGAAAACCGTGCCTTCATGATGGATGAACGGATAGTTGCAAATTTTGTTGTCGTCGATCAAATTAAGATTTTCCGTTGCCAGATTTTGGCTGTGTTCGCGCGCTACCGACGTGAGGCGTTCGTCCCAAGCTAATGCCGCCAATCCCGCAACAGTACGTTTTTCATTTACCATATTAAAAATTGCCTGCTCCATGGCAGCGATCGGGAAATATTTTTCATTGGTCAAAATCCGCTCATCATCCGGAACTTGCGCCGAAATTCGTGCGATAGCGATACGCTGAAGATCGGTATCGCTCACGCCGAGGCTGAGCCGGCGCATCAGATCGAGCGCGTCGGCCGGCCGCCCCAGGTAATAGAGCCGGAGCGTCGGCGGGTAGACATAAAAGGCGCGGCCGTGATCGGCGGGCTTGATCAGAAAACGGCCGGAAAGCCGTGCCGGCGCTACCCCGCCCCAGGAGTCAAAATCGCGGTTGCTCACGCCGAGGCTGAGCCGGCGCATCAGATCGAGCGCGTCGGCCGGCCGCCCGAGGTAATAACGCTCCGAAGTTATCGGGCTGACGTACCAGGCCTCGCCGTGCGACTCCACTTGCAGCAAAATCCGACCGCCAAGCGTCGCCGCTTCGGCCGTGCCGGCGCCCATCGGCAAGAGCAGTATAAAAATAAAAGAGATTAGAACAAGACGCTTCATAAGACTTTTTGTGAAATAATTTTTTGTTACGAAAATTTCAAATTTCGAGCGAAAATTTTAGAGATTGACGAAGCTTCGTCGGCTGACAAGGCGAGGAAATCTATGAAATTTGCAGCCTGCCTGCCGGCAGACAGGCCGAAATTTGAAATTTGCAGTAGAAAAATTATTTTGCAAGAGGTCTATAACTATAAGCGATTTATTTTGTAGATTTTCCGGTAGAAGATCTGTTTGGCGATTTCCACCAGCAACAGGTATATTACCACTAAACAAAAGATAGTAAAGAGTATGATGCCTGGCAGCGGCAAGAAGCCGAAGTACGCCGCCAGCGGCGAATAGATCAAGAGCAGGGCGATCAGGAAGACGATGACCATCGAATAAACCAGGTATTGGCTCGGTCGTGACTGGATGAACGGGATGCGCCGCGTGCGGATGATAAAAATGACGAACAGCTGGGTGGCGAGCGATTCAAGGAACCAGCCGGTCTGGAACATCGGACCGCTCAGCCCGAAGATAATATAGAGGATATAGAAGGTGAGAAAATCAAAAATCGAACTGATCGGACCGAAGATCAGCATGAATTGTTTGATGAATTTCATGTCCCAGTGCTTAGGCTTGCTGAGATATTCTTCATCTACCCTGTCTGAAGGAATGGCGAGTTGGGAAGCGTCGTAAAGAAAATTGTTTAACAGGATCTGCCCGGCAGTCATCGGAAAAAAGGGCAGAAAAATCGCAGCTCCGAGCATGGAAAACATATTGCCGAAGTTCGAAGACAGTCCCATCATCATGTATTTCATCGTATTGCCGAAAGCTTTGCGTCCCTCGATTACGCCATCCATCAGTTCTTTAAGTCCCTTTTTCATCAAAATGATGTCAGCTGTTTCTTTCGCCACGTCCACCGCATTTTCCACCGAAATTCCGACATCGGCGTTCTTGAGTGCCGGCGCGTCGTTGATACCGTCCCCCAGGTAGCCGACCACGAAACCCTTGGCGCGCAACACGCTGATCACCCGGGTTTTCTGGCTTGGCGTCAATCGGGCTAAAATATTTGATGCCATCGCTTTGACGGCAATCGCGTCATCATTCAGCTTGTTGATATCCAGATCTTCGCCGCTGACGATACCGGTGATCTTTATGCCAAGATCTTCGCAGATTTTTTTGGTGACCAGCGGGCTGTCGCCGGTCAGGATTTTTACCTCGATGCCATGCTTGGCCATGAACTCGATCGTTTCCTTCGCGCTCTGTTTCGGCGGGTCATAAAAAACCAGAAAGCCCGCCAGGTTCATATCGCTTTCTTCGGAACGCGCGTAAACGGTCTTGTCATCGGCCACTTTTTTGGTGGCGATCGCCAGCACACGGTAACCGCGGCTGCTCAGATCGTCATATAGAACGGTTATCTGTTTGAGCTGCGGAGCCGTTATTTTTTTATCAGAGAGTCCGTCGGCGTAGGTTGTACAGATTTTGAAAATTTCCTCCGGGGCACCTTTGGAAATCATCAGGCGGCTGCCGCCCTGTTCGCAGATGATAGACGAGCGTTTGCGTGAAAAATCGTAAGGAATTTCGTCCACCTTGTTTATGCCGGTAATCGATATTTTTTTGTAATCCAGGATGGCGCGGTCAAGCGGACTTTTGATGCCGGTTTCAAAATAGCCGTTAAGGTACCCCAGGCGTAAGATCGATTCGGTCTCGATGCCGAAAACATCGATGTGTTTAACAAGGGTGATCCGATCTTCGGTCAACGTTCCGGTCTTGTCGGTACAAAGAATATCCATGCTGCCGAAATCGGGGATGGCATTCAAGCGCTTGACGATTACGCCGTGCTTGGCCATTCTGATCGAACCCTTGGCCATGTTGACGCTCAAGATGACCGGCAATAATTCAGGCGCGATGCCGACCGCCACCGCGACCGCGAAGATCAGAGATTGGATCACCGCCTTATTCTTGAATGCGTTGATGAGAAATATCAGCAACACCAGGATGATGATCGCTTTGACGATCAGGTAGCCGAAATTTTTTATACCGAGCTCGAAAGCGTTGGTTTCCTCCGGAACGGAAAGCGAGTCGGCGATCTTGCCATATTCCGACTGCGCGCCGGTGTTGACGGCCAAGACAGTCGCGTAACCGGAAATCACGTTGGTTCCGGAATAGATAAGCTTATCGGCTTCAACTGTTTTTTCTACCGGAAAACTTTCACCGGTCAACGCGGCTTCGTTGACGAAAAAATCATCAGACTGCAACAGATACGCATCGGCAGTGACGATGTCTCCCGCAGCCAGATAAAAAACATCACCCGGCACCAGATAGCGGGTGAGAATTTCTTTTTTTTGCCCATCGCGCAAGACGGTTGAACGGACCGTCAGTTTTTTGGCGATCTGTTCGGCGGCGCGATTCGATTTATACTCTTGGTAAAAATTCAAGCAACCGCCAAGCAGCACCATCATGACGATGATCACCAAGCTTTTCATCTCTCCGGTCAGGCCGGACAGCACTGCCGCCACCAAAAGAATCAGCGTCAGCGGATCTCTAAAAGTCAGGATGAAGCGCTTCAGGGTGGATATCCGGCGTTTTTTTCCAAGTTCATTCAAACCGTATTCTTTAGAGCGATTAATAGCGGTCTGATCGGAAAGCCCAAATTTTGGATCGACTTCCAGCAGTTTTATCGCCTGTTTTGAATCGATTTTTTTGTATTCTTTGGTTGTTTTTAACTCCATTGATTATTTTAAGTGACGAGTATATCTTCATTAAGTATAAAATTATATCGGTTTTTTGGGAAGGAGCGAAAATTTGTTTAATCTAAGCATAAAACAATCTCCATCATTGACTTTTTAGGAATTTTATGCTAATATTATTATATAAGAAAAAAATGATATTCATAAAAACAGCCAAAACTAGGCTGTTTTTATGAACTTTAAAAAAGGTCGGCCTTATCCGCTTATTTTAGCGGATATTGAAAATTAGCCCAAAGGGCTATCTCAAGAAGGGACTGCCATCGGATGCTCTTTCGAGCATAAAGTATTGAAATTTGCGGAAATTTTATTAAAAATTTTTGAGGCGATATAATTATATCGTCGAGAAGATTATTAATAAAATTTCCCGAATTTCGGAAGTTTAGGCCGAAAATGGCATCCGATGGCAGTCCCAATTAAAAAATAAAAACAAACAAAAACTATGGAAAAAATGCCTAATTTAAATGATGTTTTTTTGTCGATCATGGCCAGTTTTATCGGTTTTGGCCTGGTGATCGGCATCGCTCAAGCGGCTTTTGACTTCGGTGGAGGCCGTTCTTTGTTACTGTCCAGCCCGGTTTTTGCGCAGGTCCTACCAACAGATCCTGGTTCGGTGCAAACCCCAGATGGTGTTATTTTACTGTCAGAAATGTGCCCAGAAGGTCAGGTTTTTTATGCCGGCGCTGCAAGCAGCACGCATGGCTGTAAAACAGGCAGCTGCCCGACTGGTTATATTATGACAAATACTTTTATTGAACAGACGACCAATATACCGCTTTATCAGTGTGTAAAAGACAACACCGATGCGCCGCGCGGAGTGACCTCCTGTCCTGCAGGGCAATATTTAATATACAGTCGAAATTATGCTCCCACGACTGGTTATTGTGTTACTGGTTCAACAATTAGTCACAGCTTAGTGCAAGGGTGGAATATCAGGTCACTACAACTGGAGCCAAGCGAGCCGGCAATTGACAAGGTATTAGCCTCAATCAGCGGTCAATATACTCGAATTACGTCATTTGTGAACGGTAGCGCAGTTTTTTATGACCCGGTCCGTCCGACGATAAGCACGCTAAAAGAACTTCATGCGGGACAAGGCTTCATGATTTTTATGAAAAATACGGCAGTCTTAAAATTCGACGTGAACCAAATCTATCCGTATAAATATCCAACTAATTCTCTCCCATCGCTGAGTGTCGGCTGGAATTTCGTCGGACCGATGTCCGCGGGCTCAGTATCGGCGACATCGGTTTTGCCGGATATAAATAATTATATTATTTACACTCTGGTCCATAATAGTCCGGATGCGGCGAGCGAGGCCAACAAAGTGTACTATCCGAGAATGGTTACCTTTACGCCTGGCGTAGGTTATTGGATAAAAAAATTATCGGATACGGAAATGGCCGCAAAAACGGCTGAAAGCAACAAATACCTGAATGTCGAATGCGTCGCTAACGCAGTCGGGAAACGCGATGATGCGATCTTGGCCGGCATGGACACCTATGCATCGACCTTGAGAAATCTAGTGATGACTAGAGAGCGTGACCTGAAGAGCGCCTGGCAAGTAACTGACAGAAAAGCGAGACGGACGGAAATAACAAAAGTCTGGAATAAATATAAGACAGACATAAAATATATGCAAAAGCGGTCAAACTCGCTGAAAGGCAATGCCTGGAAACAATACATGATCGATCGCAAGGCTTGTGGCACCTATGCCACCTCGGATGATTATACTAGCGCCGGAGTAGACGCAGGTCTGCAGATGTTCGTTCAGACAAATTGATAGGCAGTTTACTTTTTAATAAAAAAACCGTCCGTCTGATTGCGGCGGTTTTTTTATTTAAACAATGGTATAATAAACACATCAAATTAACAAAGGAGAAATGTTTTGGCTGACAAAATAGTGGAGCCGGCCTGGATCCTTGATGAAGAGTGTTATTTGGTCAGCGGAGAATTTTTTGATCGTTACATTTGTTCCAGATGCAGCGAACGTTGCATCAATCTGGTGCCGGCTGGAGACAAGCAGCCAAAAACAGCTTGTCGTGTTCCCGAGGCAAGAGCAAGAAAATTTCACTAAGCCGTTGATTATATTTCAGCGGCTTTTTAATTTAAAATAAAGAGATGATAGCAGCCAGGCCGGCAAGCGCCATCAAGCCGGTGACCAACCAGCCGAAGAAGTTGATGACTCGGCTATTAGCGCGGTCGCCCATGATTTTTTTGTCGCTCGCGATCAGGACGATCAAAGCCAGCACGATCGGCGCGACGATGCCGTTAGCGATTGCCGAATAGATCAGGGCTTTGATCGGATCGAGCCCGATGAAGTTGAAGATGATGCCCAGGAGAGTGGCGATAATGATCACTCCATAAAAAGCGTGAGCTTTTTTCAATTTAAGATATAGACCCTCGCGCCAGTTGAAGCTTTCGGCCAGGGCGTAGGAAGCCGAACCGGCCAGCACCGGGATCGCTAAAAGGCCGGTGCCGATGATGCCGAGTGCAAACAACAAATAAGCGCCATCGCCGGCTAGCGGCCGCAACGCCGCGGCAGCATCGGCAGCCGAATCTATATTCGTGATGCCATGTTTGTTCAGCGTGGCGGCGCAGGCGGCGATGATGAAAAACATCACCAGATTGGAAAAAAACATACCGGACCAGATATCGGTGCGCATCTTTTTCAGCTCTTCGTCGGTGGCGCCGAGCCTTAATTTCAGGCTGATTTTGCCGGCCAGGATCTGCTCCTCGACCTCCTGAGAGGTTTGCCAGAAAAACAGATACGGTGAGATAGTGGTGCCGAGCACCGCGGTGACCAGCAAGATTGATTCACGGTTGAAAGAGAAAGTCGGAATGATTGTCGAATGGAACAGTTCACGCCAGGGCAAGCCGACCATCAGGGCGGAAAAGATATAGGAGGCCAGGATCAGCGCCAAAAATTTCAGATAACGGGCATATTTTTTATAAGTGGTGAAGATTTGCAGAACCAGGGAGAGGAGCGCGAAAAAAATTACCAGCACGCCATAGGACAGGTTCGGTACGAATAACCTGATCGCCTGCGCCATGGCGCCTAAGTCGGCGCCGATGTTAAAAGCATTGGCCGCCAAGAGGATCAGGGCGCAGAAATACAGCACTTTGCGGGGGAAGTGCCGCCTGATGTTCGCGGCGAGCCCCCGGCCGGTCACCAGTCCGATCCGCGCGCACATTTCTTGTGCGATCGCCATCAGCGGGAAAGTGAAGCTGGCCAGCCAGAGCCAGCGGAAGCCGTATTGCGCACCGGCCTGCGAATAGGTCGCAATACCGGAGGGGTCGTCGTCTGCCGCGCCGGTCGTCAGGCCGGGGCCGAGCAAATGCCAATAATCTTCCGCTTTTTTTACGGTTTTTTGTTCACCGATCGCGGCGAAGATTTTTTTTGACTCGTCTACCGTTTCTTCCAGGGCAATCGCCGGCGCTTCTACGATTTTTTCTATCAGCGAACGTTTTTTGACTCGGACCAGTCTTTTCAAATAGTCTTTCATAGTGTAAACGGGACTATCACCAAATACCATTTCGTCCTAAATTTCCAAATTTTGGTAAATTTAGTAAAAAATTATTTCGCCAATATGCCCATATTTCCTCAATAATTTTTTTCAAAATTTCCTCAAAATTTGGAAATTTATGTCTGAAAGCGTATTCGGCGACAGTCCCTATATTCTACCTAATTTTTTGTTTTTAGCCAAACAAAAAACCGTAGACCGAATTCGGCTGCGACCCTTTATTTTTTAAGGACTTACGCGTTTGAGCCAAGTTCGACCTGCCTGCCGGCAGGCAGGGGCAAAGCCGAGATTTAAGCCGAAGGCGTAGTAAACTACGGTGAGGCCGAACCGCGAGGCTAGACGAAGAAATTGGCCAAAGCCGCTTATAAGCGAGGGGCTAGCCCCGAGCGCGAAGCGGCAAGCGCGTAAGTCCTATTTTCTCTCGACCTCAATAGTGCAATTCGTGGCCAGAGCGGCCAGGGCGCCGGCGGCAGCCAGGATCGGTGCCAGTACCGTGCCGATCACTCCGATGGTCAGGGTGAACTCCATCAAGGTTTTATCGTTTTCATCTTTGATCTTGACGCGGCGCACATTGCCTTCCTTGATCAGCTCTTTTATTTTTTTGACTATTTCCTCTCCGGAGACCTTAAATTGTTCTTTTTTGTCCGCTGCCATAAATTTGATTGAATGATAAGTATAAACTATCTTAGCAGATTACCGTCTGTTTGCAATCCCCTCGGCCGGGCGCCGGCCTTTGGTGAAAATGAAAAAGAGCGGCCGCACACGAGCCGCTCCTCAGATTATTCACTTTTCATCTTGGCAAGACCGCGTTTTATTTCCTTGAGCGCTTTCCGGCGTTTTTGTTCCGACGCTTTTTTCAGGAGATAGGGGTGCGGACGGATCTTGCCGTCGCCCTCCTGGGAGTAAGAGTTGTAATTGAGCCCCTTGTGCTTGCTTTGCTCCAGGAAAGTAAGATCCCTGAAAGACACCTGCCAGACCTTGATCTCTTTGGTGATGTTCCCCGGCAGGCTCGCTTTAACCGTCTGGATCTCTTCTCCCGGACGCATCCGTGAAAGAACTTCATTGGTATGTTCATCTTTGGGTTCGACCAGCCAGCGAGTCCGCATTTGTGCCCCCTTGATTTTATTTCGTCCGGTAATTATAGTGAATTTCAGCGAAATGTCAATTTTCGATATTTACTATATAATATAGGTATATGAGATTAATTTTCGTCGTGTTTTTTGCCGCCGCGTTAGCCCTCCTGCTGGCAAGCCATTTTTATATCTATCTGTCATTAGTTCGTCTTTTCAGCATCGAGTCTTTGCTGATAAAACGGATCCTAGGCGTCGCCTTGGTTTTGCTGGCGGCCGGTTTTTTTGTCGCTTCAGCCCTGATACATTATTGGGAGAATTGGTTCAGCCGCGGCCTGTATTTCGTCGCTGGCGGCTGGATGGGCTTATTGATGTCGCTGTTGATATTCATCTCTGCTGCTTGGCTGATAATAGTTTTGGCCGAGAAATTAGACCTGTTTTCGGCGCGACAGCTTATCGGCATTTTAGTATTGATCATTTCTTTCGCACTGACCGGTTATGGCATATGGAACGGCCTGAATCCCGTCATCCGTGAATTCAGCGTCAAGATCAAGGATTTGCCGCTTGAGTGGCGGGGCAAAACCATCGTGCAACTGACCGACGTGCATCTGGGAGCGGTCAACGGAGCGGCTTTTATCAAAAAAATAACAGCACAAGTCAATGCCCTGGGTGCTGAAGCGGTTTTTATCACCGGAGATTATTTTGATGGCATGGATGGTCGGTTGGACAGTCTGGCTGAACCGCTTAATGAGTTAACCGCGCCGCGCGGCGTTTATTACATCACCGGCAACCACGAAACCTATCTGGGACTGAAGGAGGTGTTCACCGCTCTCAGTAAAACCAAGGTCCGGGTCCTGAATGACGAGAGTGTGGATTTGGCCGGTTTGACGCTGGTGGGCGTTGAATATCCGGGTGATTTCGATCAGAAAAAAGATATTCCGGCGCTGCTCGCGCGTCTCGGTGTGAAGCGCCCAAGCATCCTTTTGTATCATGAACCGCGACAGATCGAAGCGATCGCGGCGAGCGGCCTGGTCGACCTGATGCTCACCGGGCATACCCACAACGGGCAGGTCTGGCCGGTCAAATATATAAGTCGCCTAGTTTATGGGATTTACGTGACTGGTTTGCACCGGATCGGCGATTTCACCGAATATACCTCGGTCGGCACCGGCACCTGGGGTCCGCCTTTACGCACCGGCAACCGGCCGGAGATCGTGGTTATCACCTTGGACTGAAATAGTTTGAATTAAAAAGAGGGCAGAACCGCCCTCTTTTTAATATATCAGCCATTTATCGCGATTAGCGGATGGTTCTCAAAACCGATGGCCACGGTAAGTTTATTTTTTAGATAGTGGTTATTTGGTGAACACAAGATCTCTTTTTTTGAAGCGGTACAGGCCGGCAGGCCGTTTGGCGGTGCCGGTGGAAAATTTATCGGTCGGCTCCAGAATGTCTAGCTGCTTGATCCTTTTTCTGAAATTCCGTTTATCAAGAGTTTTACCCAGGATGATTTCATAAATTTGTTGCAGGCGGCTCAAAGTGAATTCTTTTGGCAAGAGGCCGTAAGCGATATTGGTGTATTCAAGTTTGGCGCGCAGGCGTTCTACGCCGTACTCGATAATTTTTTTATGGTCGAATGCCAGTTCCGGCAGTTTTCCAATGGAATGCCAGCCGATATCGGAATACAGTTCGGAGGTTTTGAGCTCGAATTTATCGCTGTCGATCAGGGCGAAATAGGCGACCGAGATGCTGCGGCTGCGGGAATCGCGATCCAGATCGCCGAAGCTGTAGAGCTGTTCCAGATATACATCTTTGATGCCGGCCTTTTCCTTGAGTACGCGCTCTACCGCCTGATCGAGCGTTTCCGTTAGCCGCACCAGACCGCCGGGCAAAGCCCACTTACCATCGTAGGGCGGCACGCTGATTTTTATCAAAAGCGTCTGCAGGGTTTCTTCCCTGATAGCGAACAACAATACGTCTACCGCCACTGCCGGCCCCGCTATCGGAGCCGTATTGGAGGGTAACGAGGTTGAACCGTCTTGTGTCATATGGTTTGTGTAATGTTTACACTTTAAGAATAAGAATAAATTGAGTTATTGTCAATTCTTGGCATGAATGGGACTTACGCGTTTGAGCCAAGTTCGAGGCAAAACTGAGGATTCGGCCGAAAGCGTAGTGATCTACGCTGAGGCCGAACCGGAGGTTTTAACGAAGAAATTGGCCAAAGCCGCCTGCTCGCTCGGGCTTTGCCCGAGCGCGAAGCGGCATGCGCGTAAGTTCCAAGATTTAAAAACCCCGCGCCGACTTAGTGCCATCGACGCGGGGATATTGTGTTTTTTGCTTGTTGTAAAGAACGAGGGTGTTACGGGGAAAAGAAGGAATTCTGGGCCGCCACGCTGATCACTTTCTGGGAGGCGCGGATGGCGGACTGGGAGACCAGGCCGAGGGCTTTTCGCACCTCCGACGGGTCATCGTTGGGGGTGAGGATCGAGCCGTCCGGGAAACCCATTTCCCTGGCAACGTCTTTGAAGCTCTGCTCGTTGCCGGGTTCGGCGACTCCGACGAAGGCCACGATGAACTGTTCACTCGCCAAGAGGTCCTTGTTCAGCCTCTTGCAGTCCGCCTGGCGGTATTTGCGCGAGCCTTGATCGAAGCCATCCGTTACCAGACTGACGATGCTTTTGACCGGCGTGCCGCTGGCCCGCAACTGCTGGGCATAGGCTACGTTCGCCGCGGCCACCTCGACCCAGACGTCGTAGAGGGCGGTGCCGGACTGGGGGTTGTAATTCGACTTGTTGAGCCGCACCGCCTGGTCGACCGGCAGATAGGAGTGGATGAGCTCGCTTTGCGAGCCGAGCTTCCATTGCGCGATCAGGATATTGTTCTTCTGCTTCGAGCCGGCGATGGCATCGAGCATCAGGTTCTGGCCTTCGCGGACCGCGTCGGTGAGGCCGGTGAAGCGGATCGAGCCGGAATCATCGTAGATCAGGGTGAGGAGGGTGATGTCGGTGGCGGTGATATCCTCCACATCCATGCCGCAGACGCCGGCCAGGACCGTATCGTTGATATCGATGACCGCGAGGGATTTTGCCGAAAGCACACCCTCATCCGCAGCCTCGACGAGCATGGCTTTGACATCGCCGACCGTCTTCTTGGACTGACCCATGGCGTACTCCTTTCGTTATGGTGGTGCGGGGGCCATGTTTTTTATGGCCCCCGCCGGTTTCAGAATTCGACCGGATCGGTCGACTTGACCACGTTCATGCCCGCTGCCCGGAATTTTTCGATCGCCTCATCGGCGATGGCCGGAAAATCCGGGGACAGCAGGTTGCCGGCCGCGTCGCGTACCGCCGGCACCGGGCTCATGCAGTCCTCGAGGATGTAGACCTTCTTCACCAGGGTCGGATCGTCTGCCAGGATCTTGTCCAAGAGGCTTTCGATCGTCGCCTTGACGCAGTGGCTCTTGGCCTCGCCCTTGAGGTACACCCGGTCGTTTTCCATCAGCGCCTTGAAGAACTTTGCGTTGAACTGGCCGATGGAGAGGACGTTGCCGCCGACCTTGAGCTGTTTCACTTCCGGTTCGAGTACCGAATAGTTCTCGGTCAGGGGGTGCGTGCCCTTGGTTTCGAAGGCGGTCTGCTTCTGGCGCGCGATGGCATGGAACAGGGCTGCCTCGAAGGCCGCCGGCACCAGCGCGTAGTCGACCGACCCGAGCATGGTGTGGAACGGCCAGATGATCAGCACGTACTTGCCGGTCCGTTCGAGCTCCTCGGCGTAGGCCGCGGCTTCGATCGGGTAGAGGGCCGGCCGCCATTTACCCTCGCGGATCTCCTTGGTGGTGATGATGGTGAAGGGATCGGGGTGCCGCCCGTCGGCGTCAAGCCAGAAGGTCGGGAAGAATATCTGGAAGGCGCGGTGGGTGTCAAGCGAGTATTCCAGCTCGGTGATCACACCCAGGTTGCGGTAGATGAACTCGACTCCGCGTCGGCTGTCTTCGACCGCGCCGGGGACGAAGAGGCTCGCGCCGGGGATGGCGAAACCGACCTGCTCATCGATCGAGAAGACGGCGATCCGGTACTTGTCTTCGATCGCCGGCCGGACCAGTCCCTGGCGGCGGAATTCGATCGCTTCCTTGATGATCGCGTCGTAGCGGGGCAGATAGATCTGGCCCACCTTGTCCGGATCGTAGAAGGTCGGGGTGGTGATGGGATTGGCTTTTCGTGCCATGGCTCTTGCTCCTTTCATCGGTCAGATGAGTTTCAATAGTTTTACCTCTTTGCCCGTGACGGTGTAGATGCCTTCGGGCGCCGGTAAGACTTCGGTCTGTTCGTCCACGAACGGTTCGGTGTCAGTGAAAATTGTCACCTCCTTCAGGTCGCGGTTTTCAGGCGTGAGCAGCACCAGTCCTTCGTCAGTCGCGGTGATGATCTTGTTACCGCCCAGGGCTTTATTGTGGATGGCGGACAGGACGCGCGAATTCTGTGCTTCTTCGGTTTTGCTGGCGACGAGATCACCCATCCGGCTGATCAAGTGCATCGAATTCTGTTGTTTGCCGCTTACCATGGTGCTGGTGAGAAACAGGGCGTGGTCGGTGGAAAAGAAACAGTCGGCGTCCAAGAGCTGGCCTTCGATTTTCGGCAGAGCGAGCGAATCGTTGATGCCTGACCGCGCGGCGTCAAAGAGGAAATGGATCGTCTTGGCGCCGATGCGGTAAAAGCCGAAACCGAAGCGTTCGCCGGCCTTGAACCAGGTCTGTTTGCCGACCACTTCACCGAGAATTTTATTTTCTCCTCGTATCAGCTGGTCGCCCTGGAGCCGGAAGTAATCTGATTGGTTCGCGGCGAACATCGGCAAATTGCCTAAGGTGCTAGTAGAAGTTTCTGCCAGCACCTTGCCCGTCTTGACGATGATCAGCCGGCTATTCTTGCCGACCAAGGTTGTGTCACCCATGATATCAAAACGGGTCTGATTGTCCGGTGCGTAGGTTATTACCGTCGTGCCGTCCTCTCTCTTGACCGCCCCCTTTTCTTCGTAGACCAGTTTCAGTCTGCCGTTTTCCGTCTTGGCACAGATGATTCTGCCGCTGGTCTTGAAAACCGAGGTAGCGACGCATTTGCGGTTGACTTGAGTGACTTCTTTGATCGCCGCCGGCGCTGCCGTAATGCAGTACGGGCAGATCGGCCGGGCATGGATTTCGCCGCAGGCGCCGCATTTGGTCCAGCGGAGGTTTTCGAGCAAAGGGACGGGAAAAATTTCCCGCTTGCCCTGATCGAAGACCCGGGAGAAATATCCCAAGAGTTCGTCAGGCAGAATTTTCAGCGGCAGGCCTGCTTTGGGGTATTTGACTTCCGCGTTAAAGACCGAAATTCTGTTTTCCGCCCGGCGGACCAGGTTGGGGTATTTTTTATGCACGCCGCCGTAAGGATGGACGAGCAAGAGGCTCTCGAACAGGATGGTGGTGAACGCGTAGAAGTCGTGGCTCGTAGTAAAGACCGGTCGTTTGGACAGGTCTATACGATAGAGTTCCGGATCCAGGAATTTTTCCGTGGCGACGCTGCAAGGGAAGCCGCCATATTGCATGCTGTCTGCGTCGATGAAAAAAACGTCATTATCCTTGAACAGCAGGTTCAGATTGTTCAGGTCACCGACCACGATGCGTGCGTTATGGATCTTTTTGAGTGTCGCCAGGATGTCCAGAAAGATGGTTTTCAGCCGCTCGGGCGGAAAATTTTCGCGGAATTTCTTGTCGGTCAGCATGAACAGGCTTTCAGTGTCTTTGAGTTCCTGCATGGTGAAACCGACGATCTGTCCGTTCTTGTCTTCCACGAGCGCGAGCGGTCCGATCAATTTTGCCGGCGGACTCGAGGGGAATGCTTTGAGTTTTTCTCCGAGCCGTGGCCGCTCCGCCAGTATTTCCGGGTGGTAGATCTTGACCGCCGTTCCCTGGAAGGGGTAGATGGTCGCTTCGCCGCCCACGCCGATCGTTCTGCGCGGATTCAGAGATATCCTTTTGCCGGCAAGATAGATTTCCATCTCACCTCACCTCCTTCGGATCAAGACGATGGTCGTATCGTCATTGAAGATGCCGGGAAAACGGCTCACTTGCCGCCCGCTCCAGTCGATCGTCGTTTTTTCGGCGTTTAATAGGAACAGCCGTTTGGCCAAGAGAGACGGATTCTTGAGGTAGCGTTCTTCCTGCTCGAATTGTGCAAAACCCCTGACTGTCTCTTCTTTGCCCAGCACGGTGAATGTTTGGTTTTTTTTCTTTTCGAATTCGGCCGCGCCATCGGTAGCGATTGCAAGCGATTCAAAGTCAGAGGTTGGAATCTCTTTCCTCAGGATAAAGTCGATGCTTTGTTGATCGACCTCCGGGTAATCGCCGGGGGAAAGAGAGTAGGCCAGATAATTCGGCCTGTTGTTCTCGTCGATCACCTCTGATTGGCCATTCACCGAGAAAATTCCGTCGCCGAGCGAAAAGACAGAAGCGGTATGGTCGTTTACTGTCGCTCCGATGATCGTCGCGAGAAACATCTCATCGACGGCATTTCCCGGTTCCGGCAGTTCACGGGTGATTGCTCTCAGGCGGAAGAGGATCTCCTCACGCAAGAGCGGTAGGATCTCCGAGCCGGCGCTTGCTTGTTTTCGCGCCATCAACTTGAGGATCGAATCGGCGGCCAGGCGGGCGATGAGCTTTGCCCCGACTTCGCTTCCTGGCGAAGAGGAGCAACCGTCGCAGACGATTGCCGCCAGGTTGTTCTCGTCGGCCATTACAGCGAATCCGTCCTGGTTGTTTCTGCCGCGCAAGCGGTGTTCGATACCGATCACCGTACCAGCAGCCACCAGAAATCTGTCCGTTATCATGGTTTTCTCCTTCTATATTGTTTATAGGTTTGTGGCCGGACTTACCTATATATGTAAGGATCATTTCGGCCTAGCCGGCGGGGAAGGACCTTCCGCGGCGGTCAGAACGAAATGTTGTGTATAAGTGTACTATTTACACTAGTAATATATACCCAGTTATTATAAGTGTCAATAGTACACTTCTAAAAAATATTGATTTATAGCTAATGTTAAATAAAATTAAATATTTTACTAAATAAAAAAACACCGGTTTTTGCCAGTGTTAAATTATAAAAAAAGAAAAAGCCTCACCGTTTTTGGCGGTGAGGCGGGTTGGGGGTTGAAAGAACGATTTATCCTTTAGAACTTGGCGGCGATGGGCCAGCGGCGGCCGAAGCCGTAGGCTTGTTCGGTCACCTTGAGACCGGGCGCCATCTGCTGGCGCTTGAATTCGTTGCGGTTGATCCGGTTGACCGTCCAGTTGACGACAGCAGGATCGCAGAATTTCATGGCGATGATCTTTTCGACTGACTGGCGCCGCTCGACATATTCAACGATGATTCTGTCGAGGATAGGATACGGCGGCAGAGTGTCCTGGTCTGTCTGGCCGGGACGCAATTCGGCGGACGGCGCCTTCGAGATGGTGTTTTCGGGAATAGTGCCGAGGTACTTGGCCAGCCGGTAGACGACGGTTTTCGGGACGTCGGAAATTACTCCGAAACCGCCGACCATGTCGCCGTACAAGGTGCAGTATCCGACGGAGATTTCGGATTTGTTGCCGGTCGTCAACACCAGCGAACCAAGGCGGTTGGAGTAGGCCATCAGAATGATGCCCCGCAGCCGAGCCTGGATGTTCTCTTCGGTCACATCTCCCTGACGCGCGCCTGCTTCGTACCAACCAATTTTCGGTTCAAGCATCTTACCGAATGCTTCATAAGCTGTTTCGATCGATACGATTGGGAAATCTATTCCGAGGTTCTTGGCCAGCTCGCGGGCGTCATCGACGCTCGAGGTCGAAGAATATTTCGATGGCATGCCGAGACCGGTTACATTTTCCGCCTCGACCGCCTCGACCGCGATACTGGCAACCACGGCTGAGTCGACACCGCCGGACAGTCCGATAATGACTTTGCCGAAGCCGGTTTTTCTCACGTAGTCCCGTGTACCCAAGACCAGCGCGCGGCGAAGATCGGGCAGACTGTCCTTGTCCGGCGGGTATTGTACCAACTGATCCGTTTCTAGATCGACGATCAGCATCTCTTCGGAGAAGGCCTTGGCCGCGCCGATGCAATCGCCCTGGGCATTCACCGCGAAACTCCGGCCGTCAAAGATCAGATCGTCGTTGCCGCCGACCTGGTTGGCATAAACCACCGGGCAGCCTGCCTGCTTGGCAATGTTGCCGTAAAGCCTGAAGCGCAGATCGCCCTTGCCCCACCAGTAGGGCGAGGCGTTGATGGCGATGATCGCGTCCGGGCGGACATTGGCCAGCTCCCTGACTGGATCGCGCGAGTAAAGCAGGCGGCCGTTCTGATTTTCCGTATCCGACCAACCGTCTTCACAGACGAGGATGCCGAGCCGCTTGCCGCGATAGTTGACCAGCGAGGGCAGGGGGTCAGGATTTTCGGCGAAGTAGCGCCGTTCATCAAAAACATCGTAGTCGGGCAGCAGCGCTTTTCGCTGCCGGAAGAAGTCAATATTGAAGCCATTGAGCAGTCCGGCAGTATTGAAGAGCGGTTTGCCCTTGCCCGGGTTTTTTTCGGCATAGCCGATGATCAGCCCCGGACGCCCTTCGGTGTTGCCGGCGATGTGGCCAAGACGATCAAGTTGCCGCTCGATCAGCTGCGAGTTAAGCAGCATGTCTTTCGGTGGGTAACCGGTGATGGCCAATTCCGTGGCGACCACCAGCTCCGCGCCCCGTTTGACGGCGTTGTGATAGCTCTCAATGATTTTGATGGTGTTGCCTTGCAGGTCACCGACTGTCAAATTCAGCTGCAAGATGCCGACCTTCATAGTAACCTCCGTTATCGGAATGGGTTATCAGCTCATCAAGCCCTTTTTGGTCTGCAGGGCCTGATAAAAATCGTTGTGACTCAGTACTGCCACCAGCATCCTGGTATCATGCTGTTTGGCGATGATGCTGTCGCCGACAGGGAAGTCGTCGGCGATGGTCGCGCCATCAGCCATCAGCGAAAGTTTTCCAGGACGCTTGATCTTGGTGACTACGATTTCGACCTTCGCTTTGGGGCTGTAAACAAGAGGACGGATGTTCAGGTGGCCCGGGCAAATCGGCGTTAAGAGCAAACAGGAAACGCCTGGCTGGACGATCGGACCGTTGGCTGAAACATTATAGCCGGTTGAGCCGGTCGGCGTGCTGATGATCAGGCCGTCTGCGAAAAATTCGTTGTAAAGACAGTAGTCGTCCAGCTTGACCCCAAAAGCGGCGACTGACGACGAATGCTTGAAGTATGCGTCGTTGGTGAAAGGGCCATAGCTTTTGCCGCGATAAACTAGTTCCAGACCGATCCGCTTCTCTACATGAAAAATTCCGTCGAGGATATACTCCAAAATTGAAGGCCAGTTGTCGGCATTGCCCTGGGTGATGAAGCCGACATCGCCGACATTGATGCCGATGGTCGGTATGCCCTTCGGGGAGAAAAGGTTGATGCAGTGCATCACATATCCATCCCCGCCCAAGGCAATGACCAATTCGGCGGACATCGCATCGGTTGCGACAACATGTCCTTTTCCGATCAGCCAGTGCGCAATATTTTCTTTCAGTGTCGCCGCTTGCGGTTTTTCCGGATGAGCCGCTACGAAGAACCTCATTTTAGCACCTCCGTTTTCATATTTAATTGTATAGAACATTCCTCCTCGCTTCTATCGCCTGGTTACAAGCGGCAAAAGTGAGTGGGTCAGCGGGGAAGGTCGGACCTTCCCCGCTGACGGTTTAATAAAGGACATCCCCGGCATGATCCCAGTTTCTGAAACCATGATCATCCCGATGGACGATGGACTTGATCACCGGCCCGCTGGTCGCTTCGTCGCAGCAGGCAAAGGTGATATTTACGCCATGGCTTTTTTTGGTAAATCCGTCCATGACGAATACTGGAGTTCCCCAGGGCAGAGGGTCGCGTTCATGCAGGCCGAATGGATTTACCGGGTCCTTGGCGATTTGGCGGAACTGTTCCTGAATCGGCTTGATCAGGATTTGATTTTGTCGGTTCCATTCGTAGACCGTATGGTTGTATTCGCCGTAGACTTCCGGAACCCAGACCTCTCGCACTACCACCATATGCGCGCCAAGTTCTCCGGCTTGGCGGATATAATCGATAACGCCGTCAAAGTCGCGCACGCCCAAACGGTTCATCACCAACGAACAGCGCACCAGTAAACGGTGTTTGCGCGCCAGCTTGATCAGCTGGTCTGTTTCCTGCCGGATGCGCATCAGCGAGGCATTGATTTCCTGATCAAAAGAAGCAATCGAAAAGGTAATCATGGTTAAGCCCGCCTGTACGAGCATCGGTAGAATTTCCGGCTTGCGCCCCAACAGGAAGCCGTTGGTATGAAAATCAACTAAGGGCAGGTAGCGCCGAGCTGTTTTGATCAGATCGCAGAGGTATTCATTGTTTTCTTGCGATGGGTCTGCCTTGCCTGTCAGAATTGCGTGTGTTGCCCCCAGGTGCTTGGCATAATTCAGGCCGACTTCCAGACGCCCCATATTGCATATTTCCAAACTCGCCTCCTCGTCAGTTTCGCCAGGGGTAGTCTGGGAAATGCAGAAACGACATCCGGCATTGCATCGTGTGCGGTTCGAGACCTGCACAGAGAATGATTGTGCTCGAAGCTGTCCGGTACTGAAAATTTGCATTAACACCTCCTAGGCGATTTCTCGCCCGAATTTTTCGAGGAATTGTTTCAGCTCCGCGTCCTCGTATCTTTCCATGTGGGAGATCTCGAGGACGATCGGCGGACGATGCCGCCGGAAATACCGGAGGTAGTTTCGGTAACCTTTGACGTTGACGGTGTTCGGGAATTGATGTTGGTCATCGTCATAGTTTTCGGCGTTGAATTCTCCGTCATTTCCATGGAAGTGAAAGTTGACGAAGGGCAGACCCAGCTGGAGAAAACCGCTGACCGTGAAGTCCTTGGTGAGCCGTCGATGGCCGGTATCGACCGTTAAGCCGATAGTACGGGTATTCTTGAGCGCTTCACGGAAGTGGCTCGGCAGATACCCCAGGCAGGCAGCCTGTTTTTTCGGATCCGGCTGGTTCTCCAAGCCGATCAGCGTGCGGTGTCTGTCCCGCAGCCGTATCGCGTCCAGCTTCTCGAAGAATTCGCGCATACCTGCCAGCGCTGTTTTTTCCTGGATCAGTTCTTTGCCTTTGATGGCGAAGGGCAGCGGATGCATGGTAATCACTTTGCCGAGATGGTGCTGCCTGAATATTTCTTCCAGGAAGATGAATCTGTCCAGGGCCACCTGGTGATGTTCCGGCACGCCGATGTTGATGCCGGCTTCACGCTCCAGATTGATGCCATCTTCGATCGGCAGATGCAGCTGGACGATTATATCCTGTTGCCTGGCTACATAAGCCAGCAGTCCGAGGACTTTTTGATTCGGCCTGAACACACCGCGTTCATAGAAATAAAGCGGATGGCCGTCTTTGGCGAAGCGATCCAGCTTGATTTCTACCAGATTGACGCCGAGATTAAGTGCACGCTTGAATTCAGCCATGGTTCTTACGGCAAAACCTACTCGTTGTTCTTTCAACCAGGTTCTCATTTTATCCTCCAAAAGGGGAATATATTGTAATGTGCATCTCACCTGAAGATTCAAAATTTTTTAAAACTTCGGGTGAAAGGGGCAAGCGTGCGGCTTGCCCCAGGGTACGAGTGTTTCAGTCCAGAACCCGCATCGGCAACGTATGCATCGGCATGGATTGGAAAATGTCCGCTACACGGTTGAAAATGGCTTCATGATGCAAGATGCCGAAGTTGATCAGCTTTCGTTTCGACTCCTGCAATGTATCCAGGTAGCGTACATAGACGAGCTCCTTGGCGTCATCTCCGGCCTTGAGCCATCGATCCAGCACCAGCGGTCCGATCCCGGGAATTTTTCCGCCGAGGTAGATCGGCAGGAAATAAGCAGTGGTCCAGTCCACCCGTTTCCGGCCCAAGTGAGGTAAATTTTCCTCATCGGACGTTTCGTAGGTACCGATGAGCTGCAGTTCGGAATCAACCGACAACTCATGATTGAGTAATACCTTCACCCTTAAGTGACCGGCCATCGGCAAACGATAAAAAATCTCGTCATGAGCCGGTTCGATCCGGAGTCCAGCCTCCTCTTCAAGCTCCATTTTTACGGCGGCGGCCGGCGTCTGGAAGCGGAAGCCTTGAACCTCTTGATGGCCGCCGATCAAGGCGATCTCATCTTTGCCCGGATCAAACTTACGCTTTATCAGGACGCAATGAGCATCGGCCATGCAGCTGTAGAAGATCGGCACCACGTCGACTGCCAGAATCGGCCTGGGGCGGTCCAGCCGTCCGATGAATTCGATCGTCCAGCGAATTTTTTTCCCGCCCGCTTCGAAGGTCGGGCAAGCCTTGATCAGGTCACCGTTGATTCCGAATCTTCCCCAATTGCGGTATTGCTCGGAGATGAAGTTGATTTTTCCATCCTGGTCTGTCGGGCACATCAAGCCGCTTCCCGGCCGGAATCCCATCCGGTCAAGGTCGAAAGTGATTTCGTTTCTGACGGTTGAGAGATCCGATACCTGGTGCTGTAACTTGCCGTTTCTGCCGAAATAGAATTCACTTGTCTGCATGTTTTTTCCTTTCGTAGTAGTTTGATTTAAAGATCGACTCCTTGCTGCAATTGCCAAATTTTGGCAGCTCGAGTAAGGAGCGGTGAGCGGAAACTGAAGTCTCCGCTCACCGCTATTATTATCGTCACTTCATGAAAACCTTCGAGAGCCCGGAGAAAATCATGCCGAGCGTACTCCAATCGGCCAGATCATTCCGGAGGATATCTGCCACGGTGGCGACCTCGACGTAAGTCCGTTCGCTGTCACCGTCATTGCCCTGAGCGATGCCTGATTGGGAGCGCAGGTAGGCGAGTTCCTTATCGGTCAGCGCGACCGAAAAAAGTAGTGCCTTATGCGCGGACAAGGTAGCGGCCAGCTGCCGACCGTCCAGGGGCACGACGCGTCCGGGGTCGAGCTTCAGGCTCGTCTCTTCGAATACCTCGGAAGCCGCGACCATGAGCGGATCCTTGTCCGGCTTAAATGAAGAACCTCCCGGCAGTTCATGGACGAAGCCATCGCTGTTCGAGACCGGACTGCGGAATTCTTTTACCAGCACTACCGTCGTATCATAGATGTCTTTGCCCTTTTTGTATAACAGCACCGATGAGATGTCCGACCGCGAGATTACGCTTTCATTGGTCTTATTGCGTCGTTCGCTTGCCACATAGATGTTGACGCGAAGGATCCAGAGGAACAGGAAGTTCAGTTTCGGGCCGACTCGCAACACGTATTCCACGCGCGCGCCATCCAGCCGATTGCCGACTTTGAGCTGCGCCTGGTACCAGGACTGGAAAGATGGCGTACGCCAGATATGAAGCGGTACTTGGCACTCGCCACCCTGGCGTAAGGCGCCGTCGCCGATGATCGCGAGTGCCTCATCGATCGTCTGAACGAGCGTATCAGCCTGGGGCACAAAATACTCCACGCCGCGTTTTTTCAGATAACGGACTTTGTCCGCGGATTTCGGTGCGCCGAGGACAATTTTGCCGGACTTGAACCATTCGCCGTATTCGACGTTGGTGGTCAGACCAGGCAGGTTGACGAGATTGCGCGGGACCCAGAAAACGATCACGTCGGCCAGATTCAGTCCCCGGACCTCCCAGGCAACTTGATCATCCCAGCCCCACCATCTGACAGTGCCGGGACGAGGTTCCGGCACAAACACTACGCCGTCATAACCGCTTGTTTCGAGTAGGTGTAGTGCTTCCGGCCGCCAGGAGACGAGCCACTTCAAGCGCGTCGTCGGTCCGGCCAGAAAAATTGCCTTTTTGAACGTTTTCGGAAATTCTTCTAACGCGTAGATTACTTGCATGTTTTGCTCCTTCCATCGTTTGATTTAAAGATCGACTCCTTGCTGCAATTGCCAAGTTTTGGCAATTCTAGTAAGGAGCGGTAGGCGAGGACGGGGTCCTCGCCTACCGCATGAAACTTCACGCCAATTCAGCGATGGGAGCCTCTTTTTCCCATAACTCTCCCTGGCGAGCGAACAGCTGTTCGCTCACCGTGACCTTGTAAGCCGCCGGATTGAGCGGCCGCCGATGGTCTTCACGGATCGCTTTGAGTTGCTCTTGGACATAGGTCCGCAACGCTTCGATCGGGACTTCCGCGAAGCGCCGCCGGCTATCGAAGACCAGGTAGTGCAACGGTTCGACCGCACTCGGTGTGACATAGACCCGCTTGGTGGGGTCGGAGGGATGCCGACAGAGTATCCGTTCGCCTGTACGCGGAGCCGGTTCGCCATCCTGCATCATAATGTCAACCAACGCGTAACCGTCGGCACCGAAGAGCCGATAAGGCGTCTTGCTGCCCGGGATGGTCATTTTCCCCGGATCTTGGGAAAGCTTGATGCGGGGCCGGCCGTTGATCTCGACCAGCTTGTAGACGCAGCCGAGGGCTGGTTGTTTTTCGCAGGTCACCAGATTGGTGCCGATCCCCATGGAGTTGATTTCGTGTCCCTGTTCCCGTAAGGACCAGAGAACCTGTTCGTTGATGTCGTTGGACGCAACGATGACGGATTTGGAGATGTCGAAGCCGGTTTTTTTGCTCGCGGCTACGAACATTTTCCTGGCTTCCTTGGAGAGGTAGGCCAGATCGCCGGAATCGAGGCGGATGCCGACAGGCTTGTAGCCGATCTCGCATAATGCCAGCGCGACGCAGATGTAGTTCGGCGTGCCGGATTTCAGCGTGTCGTAGGTGTCGACCAGCGCCAGGAACTTTTCAGGGAAGGCCTGGGCATAGGCGATCATCGCCGCCAGTTCACCTTCGTTGGTGCTGGTGAAGCCGAGTAGATTGCGGAATTTAAGTACCAGTTCGACGAAATCGTGTTCCCGGCCATCCGGTCCGATGAGCGTCCGTTTCTTCAGGTCAGCCAGGCCGGTGAAAGAGCTGATGAAGGCGTGAGCTTGAGTGCCTCTGATCGGCAGACCGAAGAGCATGCCGGCCTTGACGTTGCTGGTTCCGTTGAAGCCCCCGATGAAGGAATAGCGGGAAGCTGAGATTGCGCCATCGGGTCCTTGGGCGCGGCGCAAACCGAACTCGAGGAGGATCATGTCCACACCAGCGGCGTACCTCATGCGCGCGGCGTTGGTGGTGACGAGCGACGGAAAGTTGGTCAGATTCAGCATCGTAGTTTCCAGCATTTGGCCGATCGCCAAGGGTCCTGCCACGCGGTAGAGGGGTAGTCTCGGGAAGACGACATTTCCTTCACGGACGGCATACACCTTCATCTTGCTCGTGTCGATGGTTTTCAGCCATTCGAAGAAAGCCGGATCGCAGCCTTTGAGCGGCGGCTCGACAAAGACATCTTGGTCGGGCCATTCGATCTGCTCCCAGAGCTCGGCGCCCCAAGGACCATATCTGCGACGTTCATAATTGCCGGCTTTTTCTCTGATGTAGCCGGCATTAAGGCCGTTTATGAACGTGAGCTGCAGTTCCTCTGTAGTACAGAGCCGCCCGTTTTGCAGGAAATCTATCTGGCGATCGGTGAAGCCGAAGTTCTGGATGTAACGGACCACTTCTTCCAGGCCGGCGAAAATGGTGTATTCGCCGCCGAACGGATTTTTGCGGAAAAACAGATCGAATACCGCGTGGTCGTTATGCTTGCCGGTGAGCCAGTAAGCATAAATCATGGTTAACTGGTAAAGATCGGTGAGGGCTGCGTCGACAAAACCGTTGCCGTTTTTCATCGCTTTCTCCTTTTCTTTTTTGGAATTGGTTTAAAGTATGATGTAAGGTTCATTCAGCTTAATGTTTTCAGACATTAAGCTGAGAAAGTTTTAATCAAATTTCGTTTGATTAAAATTTTCTGAAAAGTTGTGCAGGCAGGGGCGGCATTGCGCGCCCCTGCCTGCCTGATTGGAAAGAACGAAGAATCTAAACGAGCATCTTGTAGCTAACCTGCTTGATTTCCATCGCTTTGAGCAGATTATTCATCCGCTTGATATTTCCGACAGGCGCCGGTAGGCTCAAGCAGAGATCGCGGATGACAAGTACCTCTTCGAACAATTGTCCTTTGGCGTCGATGGCCGATTCACCCACACAGTGGGTGTAAGCCCTACCCAGGAAGAACAGCCGTTTGAAGCCACTGTTTCGCAGCATCTCGATCAGTTCGCCATAGTAGATGCTGAAGGCGATCGAATAACCGATCAGGCGGCGATCCTGACCCTTGGCGTACCAGTACTTTCTCTCTTTCGGCAAGGCATCGTAAGCCTGCTGGATCGCCGCGATCATGGCCGCGCCATGGCTGCCGGCCAAGCCGTGCTTGCCGTACATGGTGTGTTCGATGTGATCTCCGGGGTGTTCCTCCCCGGTGAAAATAAACAAACCGAACGGCAGTTTGAGAATGAATTCCGTGATCAGCCGGACCTGCTCGTTAAAGCCGATTTCGCCCTCGACCCCCAGGACGGGTAAAAGACCCTGCTCATCAAAGTCGTTGAGCATGTCGACGATGAAACATGCATCTGTCTTCCCGATCTTGATCTTGGTTCGTTTTCTCATCGATCCTCCCGGTAATAGATTTAATGCCTGCTTGAGCATCATCGATTGCTGGTAGGCCAAGCCGGTGCGCAACACCTGCGGCACCGGTCGGAAAGCGACCTCATCCAGGTCGGATTCGCTCTTGAGATATTTATTGAGCTTCTCCGGCTCGGTGTCGAGCTTGACGTGGAAGACCTGACTCGAACCGCCTTGCGTGCCGCTCCACTTAACGTCGGTGGTGCCGAACAGGCCGACGAATCTCATCTCGGAGATGACGTTGTCGACCATCACGTGGGCCGGCTCGAGGTAGCGGTTGACGATACGGACAATGAGTCCGGTCTCTTCACGCATCTCTCTCACCGCGGCATCCATCGGACTTTCATAGGTGTTGATGGCGCCGCCGGGTATTGCTAGCCAACCGGGAAAATTTTCTTTCGCTTCACTTCGGTAGCCGGTCAATACATATTGCCGTCTCCCCAAGCCGCAAGTAACGATCAGGTCGATTGCCTGCCTGCCGGGAACGATTTTCGGTGCGGTGTAGCGCATTGCAGAGCGGATACCAGTAAAACCGCCGACATTGCCCATCAGCGCCACGGTGCCGTAGGCGGCCAGTTGCTTGAACATTTCGTAATCGCCCCGATTGATTGCCTCGCGCAAATCGGTGGCACTGAAACCGCATAGGCATTCCTCCGGCATTTCCTTCAGCGGATTGAACAGTTTGAAATTCGGTTTAACGTCATTTTTTCTCATGACCTCGAGAATATCAGTTTCATTGCCGGTCACGAAATGAGTCACCCGTTCGATTCCGGGGATGGCATTGATGTGTTTCCACCACATGTCCCAATCACGGAAATCTTGCAGGTGGGTGAATGTCACACGAGACAGATCCGCGTTCGCTTGTTGCAAACTCCAGGTAATCATTTTTTCCCGAAAGATTGCGAGCAAGGGGTGTCTGGGTCGCCCGACCTCGTAACAGCTGCCGATGCCGATAATAAGTTCATCGAATTCCCTTAACAGCCAGAGAAAGGCCATAATATGACCTTTGTGCGGCGGACTAAATCGTCCGGGCATGAATGCGACTTTTTTCATGGCACCCTCCTTATTATTTCTTTTTGAAGATCGATCATCTAAATTGATTATTTAGATGACTAATCCAGGAAAAGAAAGATCGTTTAAAATAACATAATTTTCAAATTTTTGCAAGGGGCATATTATCTATTATTTTGATCAATGAACTATAATAGAAGGAAGGGCATCGTTATTTATGGTGTATTATTTACACTATTAATATATACCCAAAACTATTTGGTGTCAATAGTACACTTATTAATATATTTAATAATTAATTAATATTAGCCAAAATAAAATATTTTTATAAATAAAAAATCTGCCTGAAAAGAGGCAGGATAATGCATTGATTGATCAATTCATGTTGGAAAATGACAAAATCAATTAAAACAAGCTGATGCTGTACAAAAGATTGATGTTATGTTAAATTAACCTGAAAATTTGCACCTTACATCAAAAAAACATAAGGAGAGAAGTTGATGAGCGACCGAGAGATTGAGCGCAAGTTTTTACTTGTGGCAGTACCCGCTGAAGCTTCGGGACGCAGCCTTATTATTCAGGGGTATCTGGGGGGCGATGCGGAGGGCAACCATGCCAGATTGCGAGACGAAGACGGACAATACACCAAGACAGTGAAGCGGGGACACGGGAGTTGCCGTTTGCAGCATGAGGTTCCCATTTCCGGCGATCGATTCCATAATTTATGGCCGCTGACCGAGGGGTGGCGTTTGCGCAAAGAGCGCAGGCGCATACCGTATGCCGGTCTGGTCATCGAGGTCGATCGCTATCTCGACGATCTGTCCGGCCTCATCACGGCCGAGGTGGAATTTACCGACACGGCGGCTTGTGACCGTTTTACGCCGCCCGGATGGTTCGGTACTGAAGTGACGGATCGGACTGAGTATGAGAATTGCCAGCTGGCGCTCCATGGCTTGCCGCTGTCTTTTTCTTCCGACATGGCGGCGATGAAAGCCGAATGGGAAACCGATACCCGGATCTCTGCTTCGGCGAGCGAGGTGTTGAGACGCGCCAATGCAAAAAGAAGCGGGCGATTCGTGGTTCTGGTCGGTGGCGGCTCCGGTTCAGGCAAGACTTTTTACGCGAAAAGATCGGTAAAAGCATTAGGGGGCTTGGCTATGCTATATGACGCCGATGACTACTTCAAGGGCGTGGAATTCATGCGAGCCGAAGCGGCTAAGGGCAATCCGCTTAATTGGGACGAACCGGAAGCGGTCGATTACGAAATGCTCGCCGGCCATCTTAAAGAACTTAACGCCGGCAAAGCGGTGCGTAAGCCGAAGTATGAATTTGAAACCGGAAAAAGGATCGGCTGGGAACTCAAATTGCCGCATGAGGTCACTTATGTCCCCGGCCTGAACGTCCTTGATGAACCGGTCGCCAATTTTGGAGATTTTAAGATTTTTATCGCTGCCGGCACCCATGGCCGTGTCATCCGCCGCTTGTTGCGCGACGTCGTGGAAAGAGGGCAGAGACCGAATGACGTGTTACGTTATTTCGCCGAGGTGGTGGAGCCGATGCATCAGTTACATGTGGAGAAGACCAAGGCGAACGCCGACGAAGTCATCGACGGCGATTATCGGCCGGAAGCGGAAGCCGCCCGTTCGGGGGCGTATGAAAGGCAGATAAAGTTCAGATTTCCTGCGACAGACGCTATTGATGCCGCTCCGTTCTTTGACGGCATGGAGCAGATCGGCCCGACCCGGGAGCAACAAGATTATTACTACAATCCCCCCGGTCATGATTTATCGTCGACCGGTGAATTGTTGCGAGTGCGGCAGGAGGCGGGAGAGAGAATATTGGCCTACAAAGGTCCGAAGGCAATCGGATCGGCGACCATCGATCGGGCAAAATTCGAATGCGGGATCGATGGAGCGACCGAAAAAGCGCTGCAGATATTATATAGCGGCAAAATGAAGGTGGTCACTAAAATCCGTACGCTCTATCGGTTCAAGACTCTCATATTATCTCATGACCAGCTGCTTACAGGGCGCGGGCTGCAAAGCTATTTGGAATTCCGGCCCGCCGGCTTGGAGGACACCAGGATCCTAGCCTGGTTGCTCGGGGTTTTCGGTCTAGACCGTGCAGACGGTATCACGAAATCGTATTTCGAAATAGTTTGAATCCCTGGAATAAGCAGGAGGTGCGCGAGTGCACCTCCTTTTTTCGTTATCTGAAATTTAGGTTTATAATTGATCGGCTGTTTTTGAAATGTTCCAGAGAAAATCAAAAAGGCTTTTGACGCTTTGGACAATCGGTTCATGAGTGATCGCGACGGCGAAGGGCGGGTTGCCGGAAAAATGAACCAAGGTCTTATCGACCAGCCAGAGAGAAGCGGTGAAATTTATGCCGGCCGGCAATTCGCGAAGTTCAATTTCCTGCACTTTCAACTTATGCGGCGAGATGGTTTTGAAGCTGCCGTGAGGGATCAGGGTCTTAGTGATGATGTCGCGCGTCATTTTTTTGCTCAAGACCGAGGTCTCGATTTTTTCCGAATAGATTTTGGCATAATTGCCTGCACCGGGGACATCGATCGTATAGATGGTCGATTTTTTTTTCTGCGTCGCTAGGGTTTTCTCGATGAAGTTTCTGATGGCGAGCTTAGTATCATAGACCGTGGCGTGAGGGAAGTGAGATTCGGCCCGATAAAGATCGGTTAAGAGCCCGTTCAGGTCCTCGGCCACTTTGATTTTTGTTTCGAGGCTGGCGACGATCGCGTGTGGGGATTCAACCCAGTAATAAGTCAGGCCCTTGTAGCGATGCATGGTCAGATAATTATCCTGGGCTAATTTGTTCAAGATGCTGATGGCAGTAGTGCGGGGCAGTTCCGCCCTTTTGGCAACTTGCGCCGCGGTCGCTTCGCCGAGCTGCGTCAGGGCGAGATAGACCTTGATTTCGTTTTCATGAAAGCCTAATTCACTTAGGCTGTTTTTTATTTCTTTCATCATAGGTTTTGTTGAAAATCACACTTCCAGGCCTTGCTCCGCTGGCCGTTCACTCGCCCGGCGAGCTCGCTCACTGAACTCCTCGCGGCCTCTCCGCCTCATCGGCGGTCTTGTCCGCCGATGAGGCGGAACCGTGCCCGGCCGCTTCGTCAATTCGCCAGCAGAACAAAGCCCGGAAGTGCATTTGTGTTTGTAAAATGTAAGATAATGTTTATTGTTGTCGAAAAGTTTCGACAGTAACTATAAATATATTAGCAAATATTAAATAAAAAGCAATATATCATCTAAAAATATTGAATTTTTCCATTCAAAAATCATCTTTCGCGGAATAATGAAGACATAGTTCATTACAAGAGGACTGCCGCCGAATGCTCTTTCTGGCATAAATTTTCTGATTTTGAGGAAATTTATCCAAAAATTTTTGAAGCAATATGGATATATTAGTGAAAAAATTTTTTGGATAAATTTACCGAAATCTGGGAATTTAGGACGAAAATGGCATTCGGCGGCAGTCCCATAAAAAATATAAGGAGGTAGCGCGATGGAACCGGTCTATGTCTACCCCGGCACGTTCGGACCGCCCACTTACGGCCACCTCGAAGTGGTGAAGAACGCGGCCAAGCTTTTTGCGCAAGTCATCATTCTTTGCTCGGTCAATCCGGAAAAAACCGGCCTGTGGTTCACCCCCGAGGAAGCGAAGAAGCTTTGGTCCGGCTATCACCTGCCCCGAAATACGCGGGTGATGACGTACGCTGAATTCAGCGCGGAGCATATCGCGCCGGAGCGGATCATCATGATCCGCGGCATCAGGGACGAGGCGGACGCGGAAGCGGAAGGCAAGGTGATGCTCTATAATCTTTCCAAATTCAGCATCAGGCAGTTCTATTATTTCTGCACGGGCGAGGAATTCAAGGGCGTTTCCTCGAGCAAGGCGCGCGAACTGGCGGAAAAGCTCGAACTCTCGGAACTCGCCAAGTATGTGTCGCCGCTGGTCATTTCCGCATTGCTGGAAAAACGCTTAGGCATCAGGAATCTTTTCCTGGTGGTCGGCAAGCCCGGTTCCGGCAAGTCAACCTTTCTTAAGATGCTCAAGGAGATCGACGGCGGGAACATCCATCTCAATTCCGACCTGTTCGCCGAAGAGCTGAAGCCGCTGATCGCCGCGCGTTTCGGCGGAGCGGATCTGGTGGAGGTAGCGCTGACGCGCGAGAGCGAGCTCAAGGAACTGATCGGCGCAGCTTGGATGGAGCGGCTGAAACAGGCGCTCAATACCGCGCCCAAGGACGCGAACGTTTTCCTGGAGGCCGCCTTCGGCCTGCAGCCGGATAAATCGTTTTTCCGCCTAGTCGGCGGCAAGGTCATTTATATCGGTTGTGGTGAGACGAAGAACCGCGAACGGATCATCGCTCGCGGCACGCCGGAACATCTGCCGTTCGTTGAGCGGATCCCCGGCTGGACAGAGACCAGGTTGATCGCCCGGGCCGAACGGCTCGAGCTTCATAAGGTCGACACCGGCAGATCGCTCGGCAACTTGCGTCAGATCGCCGAAGAGTTCCTGCAAAATCTAAAAACCGGAGGTGAGTTATGGAAAGATTATTTATCGGCATGATGCTCGGGCATTTTGTCGCCGATTGGTGCCTGCAGCCTAAAAAGATGAGCATCAGAAAGAGCGAAAAAAGCTGGACCGGCATCTTTCTCTGCCTGGGCCATTGCCTGATTTATACCGCCAGCGTCTGCCTCATCAGCTGGCATTTCTCGCCGCTCTTTGCCATCTTGGTGTTCGCCAGCCATTTTCCGATAGACCGCTGGTCGCTCGCCGGCAAGTGGCTCAAGCTCATCGGCTCCCGGGACATCAGGACGGAGTTCTTTTCCACGGATCACCTCCGCGATGTCCAGCTGAGCTTCTCCTGCCTGACTTACGCGGTAGCCGACAACACTATGCACGCGCTCCTGCTCTGGCTGATCGCCAGAAGTGTCTGATCTATCAACCAACAAGGCCCTTCGATACCGAAGGGCCTTTATTCTATGCGTTCAGTCTTGACAATAGGTCTTTTTTTGGGCAAAATACTAGATTGCCAAATGGTTTGGCAATCCCGCTGTCGCGGGCGTACATTCATATTCCTACATATTCCTAAAACCCCTAAACCGGGGAAAGGAGAACGGAATGAAAGCGACAGAGAAAAGGCCATTCTCGCATGCGATGGCGTTTTACCACGAGGACGGTTTGCCGGCCGCCTGGCAACAGGCCACGAAGTTCGCGGGCAAGGATGGACGACTGGCTACGATGCCCGACATCGTCGCAGCACGGCTTGCGAGCAAACCCGATGATGCGCCTTGGGAGACCTGGTACACGACCCTCACTGCAGAGTATTATGGACTTGACCGGTCGGGTCGGCTGATCCTGGTTGTTGCTCACGGCATCGGTCCGATGTCGACTCTCGACGGCGTGCTCAAGGTTTATGGCTGGGAGTACAAGGATAAAGAGCGCAGTCATCACGGCGGGCGGATCAGTCAGCAAGAATTTTGGGATCTGGCAGATGGCAAGTTCGGCGAAGTTGCCATCATTGATTACGAGTCATACTGCCGGCGCTACAAATATCCGTTCATCCAGGTGCTTCGGTCATCGGAAGCGTTGATCGATCCGGTCTTGAAAGCGCGTCTCGGTCCGCAGGCAGAGGAATATGTGCGCGCTCACACGGCGTACGCCAAAGAATGGCACCGCGAGCAGGCCGGAATCGTGCCGGAAAATAAGCATGAGACGCCGGCGCGTGATTTTCAAAAATTCGTCGCCCGCAGACAGAATCTGCATGAGGGCGCGGCCTCGGGCACTCTGGACCCATACATCATCCAGCTCGGTGACGCAGCGAATTGCAGTTATTTTGGAAACCGTTGCCGCATACCCGAGAAGGGCTATGCACTCGGTCACCTGATTTCGACCGGAAGACTTGTTCATCTGCATCATGAAGGACATGAAAGCCTGACCCTCGACATCGATTGCCATGAGTGGGGAAATGGCGTCAGACTGGTCGGCGTCCGGGCTGGCGGCAATGTCAGATCGGGTGTCCAGGCGGGACCCGACGCCCACAAACTCCTGCGGAAACATTGGCGTGATCTGCTTGTGCCGATGAAGAAATCGGAGAGTATGGGCTTTCATGCGCTGGTCAGGCTTGGCGATCAATGGTTCACGCAGTACCCCAAGAAGGGCGAACGCATGGATACCGGGGAGCCGGAATTTGTTGTCACCTCTCTTAAGAAGGTGGGCAACCCTGTCGTTTTCCGTACGACAGTCGGCGGCTATTATGGTTTCTTCAAATTCGGTATTAGCGAAGTCCAGGCCATCGCTCCGCCGCAGGCGAATGCCTACCTCTTCGTCGGCGAACCGGAAAACGAGTGGCATGACGGCAATCCGACGCATCAGACATGCCCCGTCCAGTTTTACCGCATCGAAGCGGACGTAACCAAGCGGCTGATGCGCTCCGATCAGCTTGCACGCAACTATGACCTAATGATGGAGTTGATGGCGAAATAAGGAGCAAATTTTAAAATTATGAGCCGCATCCTTGCAGTTTTACTGTGGGGTGCGGCTCTTTTTCTTTATCATGATAAGAAAAAAGCCCCTCGAAGTTGAGGGGCTTTGGTTGGAACGGTCGCTAGGCGGCGATCCGTTCGGTTTTGAGCTTGGTGCGATAGACGAGGGCAACGCTTCGTCCGAGCACCAGCCGATAAGAAAGAGCACTGCGCGGAGTTTTCCGCCAGGGAGTCCACTTGCCTCCACGGATCCAACCGGCAATCTTGCCCCGGTCGGAACCGTCCAGGCCGTAAAGCATGAAGGCGGCTTCATCGGCACGGACGACGAACTGGATGAACGGCTTCCAGGTGTAGGTGAGGAGCTTCTGCCGGCGATAGGCCCGAATGAGGCCATCGAAGGTCAGCGGAACGGACGCGTACTTGCCGGTGAAACTCGGCAGGGTAAGCGACATCTCCATGGTTTTCACGCTGATGGTACGCGTGCGACCGGCACTCGTGACCGGCTTGGTCTCTTTCTTGCCACCGTCCGGGAACCTGATTCCGGCGGCGAGCAGCCGTTTGACTTCCCGGCGGTAGAAGCCGGCTTCGTCATCGATCCTGGCAAGGAGCATCTTTTTCAGCAAGTACGGAGCGCCGAAAACGCTCTGCCAGCGGTTCGGGTGGACGAAGTACTTGAAGTACACGGTGTTACCGGTGAACAGCCGATTCGTTTTGAGGAAGGAGTTTTCCTCGGCGGTCGGTTTCCAGACGATCTTGTCCCAGCCGTCATAGAGACGGGCGCTGGGGTCGACCACCATCAGGTTGCGGTAGGCTCCGACTTTTTCGAAGCCGTCGGAGTCCGAGCTCACTACCGTCTGGTCGAAGATCTTCACGGAGAAGGAAAACGCCTCTTTGTTGGAGGTGAGTCCGACCAGCCGGCCGAACCGGTTGGTACCGATCTTCCGCTCACCTTCACGCCGGACCACTTGCCGGCGATTGCGGTAGGCGGGGATTTCCACCACCGCACCTCGGGCCGCGAGCGGCGCGAGAAAGGACAGGAGGTCGAGATCGGTAGTTTGGAAATTTCCATCCGCGTCGAGCGCAGGCTTGGGGTTGCGGCCCTCATAGCTCATGATGCCCTGGGCGACGATCGAGCCGACCAGCATCTCGTCGAGCTTTCGGTTGCGGTTCATGATCGCCGCGGCGTACGGGTCGGTCAGATTGGCTACCTCACGGACGGTCTTGGCGAAGTTGACTTCCGGCATTCCCTTCCAGCTGAGTCCGAACATAGTCTTTCTCCTTTCACTTCTGTTTGGGGGTTTCGGTTGTAATGAACTGTGATAATATGAGTATAGACCGGCTGAAAATTATGTGTATAAAAAATCAAGTAAATAAAAAAATTAGCCATTTTAGTGGCTAATTTTTAATATTTTTTTGTCGTCTTATTTAAACAAAACTGTATATTATTTAAGCAGGTAATTGAATTTTTCGGAGAATTCCCACAGCACATAGAACACCGATCGCATCAGCTGGCTGATGATATGGCTCTCGATCACCACCGCGTGGTTCTGCTTTTCGAATGAATAAAGTATTACTTTGTTGTTGTAGAGATCAAAACCGCCGAAATTTATCTTATAAAGTTCTGGCAGCACGCGCATCTGGAGGGATTTGTTGATTTCTTTATCGGTTTCCAGGTGCCTCTTGATCGATTTGATGGCATTAGGCGTGCCTCGTAAAATTATTTTGACTTTGATATTTTTACCGGCCCGTTTTTTGACATAGGCGTCGGTCCAGCCGGGGATGACGTTGAGAAAGTTTTCGCCGTCACCCAAGATGCAAATCTCTTTGGCCTCACTGAGTATGTTGTTCAGTACCGTTTTCAGGCCTTCACGGCCTTCAAAAAAACTGACATCCGGCCGGCCGCGGCTGATATCAAAAAGCGATTTCAGATCGGGCAGGATCGCGGCGACGTATTCTTTTTTTTCATCAAGTATTTCGAACAGCCTTTCTGGACGGACGGCTTTGTAGACGGTTTTTTTCTTTTTCTTGCCCTGGGCGAGCAGGCCGAGCTGTTTCAACCGCTCCAGGATCGGATAGCTTGAAGTGCGGTTCAATTCAGCGTGTCTGGTGATCCTGTCGACGGTCGCTTCTTCCAGCGCCAAAACAGAGCAGTAGATCCTGGCTTCATTTTCGGAGAGGCCGAAACTCTCCAGATTTTTTATCAGAATATCATAATTCATGGTATTTATATTATATCATAAAAGTCGTTACTGTCTTGATTTTGAGAAAATATTAAGGACATAAAAAGGGGCGGCAAGCTTGTGGCCTGCCACCCCTCGGGTTATTGCCGGAAGGCGAGGGTAAAACCCGCAGTTTCCAGCGCTCTGGTGAATTTTAACACCTCGGCTTTTTTCAGATCCTTGAGCCCGGATTTCGCTATCTGTGAATTGGGATCAAGGCGGCTGATTTTAATGAACACTTTGGCCGGATCGAATTTTTGTTTAAGGACTTCGGCGTCGTAGGAAAATCCGGCCAGCATGACGAAGTTCAAAGACACCCTTTCACCGTTCCAGTTATTGGCGACCGCCGCAATTTCGTCGAATCTCATCATCGGCAGAGCAGGGCTTAACCTCACTCTTTCTTCGTCCGATGTTGTGTGGCAGGAGAACTGCAGCCTGGTACGGGCGCCTGATTCAGCGACTCGTTGCAACCGGCGGAAAAAAGCAGGATTGCGTGGACCGGAGGTTGAGACAACGAAACTGGCGGCAGGGAACTGTCTTGCCAACAAACTGACGGCTTCGCAAGTGCTGACCGGGTTGAGCAGGGGGTCGCCCATCTGTTTGAAGGAAAATTTCAGATTCTTGGGATGCTTGATGGGCGGAGCCGGACGGATCAGTATCAGTTCTGCCTGTTCGACGATTTCCCGTACAGCAAGCGGCCTGAAAACCGGATAGTTGCGGGTGAAACAGTAGATGCAGCCTACCCTGCAGCCTGAGGACAGCGAAAGACAGATTTTCCGCCGCGGATTTCCATCAATTGCATCAGGGCGGTATTTGTCGGCCGAGAGCACCCGCAAATTATCCTTTACCGTTCTCAACATCAAGCCGGTACCGTGCGTGATCTTACATTCACGTTCTAGCCTAAGCCTGGCCATGGGGCACCACTAGTACTTTCTGGCGATGGCGTCCAGGATATCAAGTGCCAGGAGCAGCACCTCGCGGTTGAAGCAGACGTCGTCGCCGACCATGAAGTGCTCATAACCCATTTCCAGCATGCAAGCCACGTCCGTAATATCGGAACAGATCGGCCGCGGGTTTTCCCGGAGCGAGGTCAGGATGCGAGAGGCGACGATCGCCGTCGGATCGTGCCGGACGATTTTCTTGAGCGGACGGAGAATCCGGTCCGGACGGCCGACCTCCACATAAAGGTCGCCGCGCGCCGCCATCAACCGGCAACCGGCCGCGTATTTGGCGTATGATTTTTTTACCCAGTCGAGCCCTTTGACGGATTCGATCTTGGCGACTACTAGTGCTTCCGGATCCAGTTCGAGCAGGGCGTCAATGTCACCGTCCTCTTCCACGTAAGAAAGCATGTAAGTGTGGATGCCGACACTTTTGGCCGCTTCGATGTATTTCAGGTCGAATTCCGTGAAATAACCTTCGATTTCGAGACTGGGATCGAGAATGTTGATCGACTCGCCGCCGCCCACCAGCCGTTGCGGTCCGTCCAGCATGATCAGCCGGTCTCCGTCGATAATCTCGGCGATCAGAGCGGAATCGTAGCCGTCCTGGAGCCAGCATTTGACCGGGCCTTTGGACAAGTCAAGCTTGATCTTGTGGCTGATCTTGATTTCGGCCCAGGGCGGCGCCTTGAATTCGCCATAGGCTTTGGGATTCGCGGGGTCAAGGATGTAGGTCTTGCCGTCGAATTCGTATTTCCTCGGTCCATCCGGCGCTTTGTAGAACGCGCCGTGAAGTGTACGGATCTGGCGGCATTTCAGGTCAATCCAGAGATCCTTGCCGCCGAGGATATTCTTGATCCTTTCAAGCATCTCCGCCATCGTCTCCTTGATCGGCATAACAGTATTGAGCCGGACACCCGAGATGATCGGGTGTACGGCCACTTCGCCGATATACGGAGCGTAGGGAGGAATGGTTGTGATGACCTTCATCGTCTCCTCCTTCACACGAGTTTCTTGCTTTTGAGCGAGCCGCCCGCGGATTTGCCGGAAGCATGTTCGGCCTTGCCGCCGCCTTCCGTTGCCGCCGCCGATTTGTCCTTGGCGGAACGGGTAGACTTCATCACCCGGCTGACGCGGTCCGGCCGGTCGCTGTGGCGCTTGGAAGAGCGCATCTCGAAGTCCGCGTACTTGCCCGCTTCGCCGGCGAAGATGCCGATCATCAGTTCGATGATGTCACGCGGCTCCTCCATCGGGATGATACTCTGTTCGCCGTAGATATCCTCCCAGAATTTCCTGTCACGGCTGCCCCCCTTGAAGATGACATACACCGTGAACTTGTCGGCCAGCTTTTTGAGGACTTCGACCGAATCGAGATCGGACTGCAGGTCATCGCCGATGTATTTGCGCACGTGCGCGGCGAGCAGCTTGGTGCGGGTAGTGGCATCGAGAACCCAGATGAAGAGCGGTTTTACCGCATTGGGCATCTCGCAGTGGTTGGTGAAATAGTAGGCGGCCAGATCATAGCTTTCGGGTGCGTCGCCGCCGCCGCCTTCCGGGAAAAGCGCCTTGAGACGGGGATCCAGAGCCGGCCCTTTGTCGAAATCCTGTATCTGCAGAGGAAAAGAGTCGCAGGTGGTGTCACCCACCAGCGCGAGGCAGAGCTCGTAGGTGGGCATATATCTCCCCACCTCCATTCCGAGCAGTGCGAGTTTTTCCAGAATGATGCAGATTTCCCGTTTGAATGAACCGGTATCGTCGGCGCAGATCACGGCTGGATGCGTGCTTTCGGTTTTGACCGCCAACACCGGCCGCTTGATCGGCCACGGCGTCTTGCCGCGGGCCGAGCTGAAATCGTAGTCGCGCCTGCTCTCCTCGTCCGCTCGGCCCGATCCGGAACCGGCAGACCGGCCGGAACCCGCGCCCGCACCCGTGCCCACGTATGCTTTTCTCGCGGACTCATATCCGAACTCTCCGGGAGCTTTTTCCGAACCGCCTGAACTTCTCGAATCGCCTGAATCATCTCCCCAGCTGTAACGTGACATAGCTTCTCCTTTCGCGTGGTTTAGGAAATTTTCAGATCCCTTCCGCTCGTCCGTCTGCCGAAAAGCTTTTCTCTCAGATCGGATAACGGCCTGATCAGATCATCTGCGCTTTTGGGGCGCTTCAACGGATCATGCAGCACCATCTGGTTGAAGAAATTTTGCAGCTCCTTCGGCACGTGTGCCGGGTAAGTCTTGCCGGTGATGTTTCCGCCAAGGGCGTGGATCATGGTCATCCCCAGGCCGTAAAGATCGGTTTCCGGCAGCGGCGGTTTTCCGGCCAGCTGCTCGGGCGCCGCGAAAGCGGGGGTACAGCCCGGCGGAACGCTTTTCCTTCCGGGCCGCAGGGTAGACAATCCATAATCCACCAGAACGGCATTGTGTTCTTTGGGCTTGATGAGGATATTCTGAGGCTTCACGTCGCCATGGATCGTGCCATGGAAATGCAGATAATGCAGGGCGTTGAGCAGCCGCTGGGCTATCCAGCAGACATGCTCCGGGTCCATGCCGTCGGGATAATCTTTCTCGACGACTTTGAACAGGTCTTTGCCTTCGACGTACGTCATTACCAGTACGAAACTGCCGTCCGGTCCTTTGATGTAGTCGCGCAGGGTCGGTAGCGAGTAGTGGTGGATATGCCAGAGCAGCTTCGCTTCCCTGAGGAGCAATTCCGCATCCTCAGTCGAAAGGTTGATGTTCTGTTTCAGGCAGGCGAGCTCTTTGAGAATCACGTGTTCCGCCTTGTAAGTCCTGGCGAATCCGCCCTCTCCGATCTGCTCCAGTATCCGGTAATTGCCGAGAATCATCTCCGCCTCCTTGGTTATTCGCCGCGGAAAAGTCGTTCCGATAAAGACGCCGGCAATGCGGCGCGTCGGAATGACTTTTCGATTTTTTCGATGTCGTAAAAGACCCGGTGTAAAGTGAAATAAACGAACCCGTCTTTGAATTCGAATAGGCCATAACTGGCACGGCAATCGCCATCGCGCGGTTGGCCGACACTCCCGACATTGATTATGTATTTCAATACCTTGTTCAGTTCCAGGTTGTCCGGCAGGACCTCCTTGAGTCCGTCTCGGCTGTCATAAACGAAAGGTGAGTGGGTATGTCCGACGACGCAAATCCTGGTCGGAGTGTGCAGAAGCTCCTCTTCCGCATCCTCTTCTTCTGACAGGTAGTTCCAGGCGCTTGGTTCGCTGAACGAACCGTGAGCCAGAACCAGCTCCTCGCTTTCGATGATTTCTTTCGTCGGCAGGGCATTCAAAAAATCGAGGTCAGTAGGCAGAAGTTTGCTTCTTGAAAACTGCACGCCGATAAAGGCGCTTTGATTTAATTCCGCTCTGGCCTTGCCGGGGTCGAGGACGGATTCTTCATGATTGCCCCTGACGATCTTTTCCGCCCTGTTCCTGATCAGATCGAGGCACTCTTTGGGGTATGGTCCATAGCCGACGATATCTCCGAGGCAGTAAATCTTTTCGGCGCCATTCTGCTTGATATCCGCAAGAACGCGTTCCAATGCTTCGAGGTTGCTATGGACGTCAGAAATGATAGCGATTTTCATGGCCCTCCACCTCTTTCTGTTTTTATTATTTTTTTAATCTTGAATTGTCAAAAAGCGTACCAAAAACAACTCGGTAGAAATGTTAATAATCGCATTTCCGCCCAGATTGATGTTTTGATAATCAGCTTATATTAATAAATTATCTAATTTTTGTCAATGAATAAAAGTATGATAGAAATGCAAGTAATTTTTTGGATGTAAATAATTTATTTACTAATATTAGTAAAAATATAAGCAATCTAATAAAGTATGGTTGACAAGATTGATGTAGTGTTGTATTATTGCTTGTCCTTTAACAAATCAGGCCAAAATCTTCCTTGATTTTCTGCTTATATTAAGCAAAAAATCAAGGAAGGGCGATGCAAAAAACGCATCGAGAAGCCGGAGTAGTCTCCCGGATAAGTCCCTTCCCGCTAATCGGGAATAATATGATTAAAGCATTCAGTGGGGCCTTATCGCTGGCGCTGACACTCCTGGTGCTTCGATTGGCCCTGCCTGAGGTTCTGACCGCTCTTACCGAGATCATGCTGAAGCTGCTCGCGCTCGCGAACAGTTCGCTTGATCTCGCTACCAGTCAGCCTCTCTAAAACAGAAAGGGAGTGGAACTTACCACTCCCTTTTTTCGTTGATAATTTTTGGTCAAAAGTTTTTCATCAGACGATATGATTTTTTGTATTTTTTACCGAGCCGTTTTGTAAAACATAAACAAGCAGAAAAGTTGAAACGACAACGGTGGCGATCAGGAATAAGATGAGCGGCAACAATCTGTATGAACCGAGCAGGGAATATAACAGCCAGCCGCCGAGCGCGCCGTAGGCTAGCGAGACGAAGATGAAAATCAGACCAGGCAGAGAAGTGCTGATGACGGATGGATCGGCCGTTTCGTGGTTAGGGAAGAGAAAGCCGAGGGACAGCGCGAGCGTTACCAGGAAAAAAATCGCGGAAAAGAAAGTGAGAAAAGTCGAGAGCGAGGCGAAGAGGCGGTTTTCAAAAAAGGCCGTATTGGAATAGCCGATGGAAAGACCGAGGGCAGAGAGCAATACGAGGAAAAAAGAAAATTTGGCGATGAAGATTTTCGCCGGTTTGAGCGGCGCGCTCGACAGGATCCAGGCGGTTTTTTTCTCGGAGCTGAAACTCGGCAGGACGAAGCGCAATGCCAGGGCGGCGAGGAAATAGATCGAGGTGACGAATTGGAGCACCTGGACGAGCGTCGGCACAGTCAGGCCGCCGAGATCATGCCGGCTGATGTTGCGCGCCAGGATGAGATTGAGGCCCGTCTGCAACAACCAGATCAATGCTAGAAATAAGAGCCAGAGGAGATTCCGTGGATTGCGGAAAGAGTAAATCATTTCTTTGGAAAAAATCGTGGCGAGCTGGCCGCGGTTGAAGTTGAAGACCGGCCAGCGCGGTCCGTCCGGGTGGGCGCCTGAGCCACGATACTCTTCCTGAAAAAGCTGCCATAGCGGCAAGATCGAGTTTGCGAGCGGATAAAAGATGATGACGGAAAAAAGAGCGAGTATGTCGAGCAGAAAAAAATAGAGCAAAGCCGAGCCCCCGTCGTTGATTTGCCAAGCCAGCAGCTGGCTGGCTGCAAGGTGGGAAGGCAATAGGCGGAAGCGCGTAGCGATCAGGTCGGTGCCGGCGCTCGGTTCGGTAAATTCAGAGGCACGGAAGATATGTACTAGATCGGTGTGTGAACTGCCGGTCCAGATCAGTCCCAGATAAATTGCGAACAGCAGGATAACGGACAAAGTTAGGAAGCGGAAAGAAGCGACCGCAGCCTTGGAATATTTTTCCAGTCTGGCGAGCATCAAACCGGCAGCGAAGATTACGATGAAAATCAGGGCGGTGGTGAACAGGGCAAAGACGATGATGGAAAGCAGAGAAAAAAATAATCCGAAAATACCGATGATGCCGCGCTGCCCCAGAGCGACGAGCGCCGGCAGAACCACGAAGATGATCGGCCAGGCGGTAGCGATGGCGCTTTGCCAGAAGACCGCTTTCGGCAGGTCGCGGTAGCCCGGGCTGGCCATCAACCAGCCGTCGTTTTTGTTTTTAAATAGGCGGAACAAGGCGGTAATCACGGTGCTCGCCGCAATCAGGATAAAAATCAAGAGGAAAAATATTTCATAGACATAGAGCGAGGTGGCGCGGAAAAAATAGTTGTCGTTCTGCAGATAGCCGAAGCCTTCGCGAAAAAACAGGTAAACGCCGACGCTGAACAGGGCGAAGACCAAACAAAAGAGACCGACGGTAATCAGCTTGGCCAGCCTGCGTGTACGGAAAAAGCGTTTGGTGCGGGTGAATTGTGACTTCAAAATAAGTAAAACCATACCTCAAACCATTTTTTTATAAACATCTTCAAGCGTAGCGCTGTCCGGCAGGCCGGCAGAGGTTTTTAGTTCCGAGAGTCTGCCTTCTTTGATCAGTTTGCCATTTTTTAGAAAGCCGATGCGATCGGCGATGTTTTCCGCGACCGACAGGGTGTGGGTGACCAGCAGTATGGCACCGCCGGCGCGAGCGAAAGCGACAAACCGGTCTTTAGCAATTTGAGCGCTGACCGGATCAAGGCCGACGATCGGCTCATCAATCAATAGCAGCTTTGGTTTATGTAGAAGAGCTGCAAGCAGACTGAACTTTTGTTTGTTGCCGCGGGAGTACTCTTCAAAATAATCATTCTTGATTTCTTCAAGCCTGAACAGTGCGAGCAAGCCGGGGATCGCGGTGTCGCGCTCCTTGGGATTCATTTTGTATAAGGCGCCGGTCAATTTCAGAAACTCTTCGCCAGTCATGGCTGACCAGATTGCCGGCTCATCCGGCATATAACCGATCTGTGCTTTGGCCGCTTCGGCTTTGGCTTCAATGTCCTGGCCGTCGACCGTTGCCGCGCCCGCAGTTGCTTTGACCAGGCCGGCGATGATTTTTATCAGAGTAGTCTTGCCGGAGCCGTTCGGTCCGATCAGCGCATAAATCTCACCCGGGTGCACTTCCAGGCTGACCTGATTCAGGGCGGTGACGGACCCGAATTTTTTTGAGATGTTTTTTATCTTGAGCATAAATTTATGAATTATTAATTATGGTTATTATACCATTCATTAGGCATGAATTTTTTTGGGGAATATCAATTTGGTGAACTCGAACCAGGCGATACTTAAGAAACTCAGGATCAGGGCGATCAGTACGTCAGCCAGATGAAGTGGCGCGAAACTGAAGACTTTCTGCAATAAGGGATTGTATATAGCCAACATTAAAAAAATCATAGTGCCGAAAAGGATCCAGTTGAGAGCCCGGTTCTTAAGCGAGAATGCGCGCAAAAGGTGACTGGACCAGGTGCGGTTAGCCAGGATCAAGGTGAGATTTGTGAGCACCAGAGTGGTGAAAGCGAGCGTTCTGGCTTCAGCCTCGCTTTGGCCGAATCGCAGGGAAAGAAAAAACACCAGCAATACCAAACCGAGGGAAAACAAGCCCTGCAAGACGCTGACCAAGAGCATACGCCTGGAGAACAGCGGCAGGTCGGGATTGCGTGGCGGGCGTTTCATGATATTTTTTTCCTCCGGCTCGGATTCGAAGACGATCGAGCAGGTCGGGTCAATGATCAGTTCTAAAAAGACGATGTGGACAGGGAAGAGAATATTTGGCCAGCCGAAGAGCAGGGGGACCAACGAGGCGCCGGCAATGGGCACGTGGACGCTTACCGTATAGGCCATGGCCTTTTTCAGATTATCAAAAATTTTTCTACCCAGACGGATGGCGGCGACCAGATGCGAAAAATCATTTTTTAATAAGACCAGATCAGCGGCTTCTCTCGCCACATCAGTGCCTTTTTCCCCCATAGCAACGCCGATGTCGGCCGCCTTGAGCGCCGGCGCGTCATTGACGCCATCGCCGGTCATCGCCACTATTTCATCCGCGTCTTTGAGCGCGTCGATGATTGACAGTTTCTGTTCCGGAATCATCCGGGCAAAAATATTGGCGGTTTTTATTTTTTGTTTGAGCTCGTCAGCGGCCATCGCGGTCAATTCCGAACCGGTGACGATTTCGCCGGCTCCGTCCAGACCGACCTGATCAGCGATCTGACGGGCGGTTACCGGATAATCGCCAGTGATCATGATTACGCGGATACCGGCGCCGGCGCATTCCGCGACCGCCGCCTTGGCGGTTGCGCGCACCGGATCATCGAGTCCCACCAGCCCGAGGAATTGGAAGCGGTAATCATGCTGGGAATCATAAAAATTTTTACCGGCGAAATTGGCCTTGGCCACGCCAAGTACCCGGAGACCATGGCCGGCAAGGCGCTCGATGCCCTGCTCAAGCTTTATTTTTTCCGCAGCATCAAGATGGCATAGGTCAATAATGGCCTCCGGCGCGCCCTTGGCCGCAACCGCGCAGTGACTGGCATCTGGACTTTGCCAGATGTTGGAGAGTGCCAGTAATTTTTTTGACAGTGGATATTCCCGTTCGAAAGTCCAGTTTTCATGAGTGGTTTTGCCGCCCGGTAACAGCGCCGCGATTTTTTTGATGGCCTTTTCCATCGGGTCGAAAGTGATCGGCCGGCAGGCTAGCGCGGCGTATTCCAAGAGTTCGCGGCTACCGGGCGCCACTGACGATTTTGACAGCTCGGCCGCGTCTGTTTCGATATCAGCGCAGAGCAATTTTTTTACCGTCATTTCGTTGATAGTCAGCGTGCCGGTCTTGTCGACACACAGCACGCTGGCCGAACCGAGCGTCTCCACTGCGGTGATTTTTCTGGCTAGTACCTTTTTCTGCGAGAGCCGCCAGGCGCCGACCGCCAGAAAGATCGTCAGTACGACCGGGAATTCTTCAGGCAAGATGGCCATAGCCAGGGTAATGCCCGAAAGCATGCCGGCAAGCCAGGCACCGCGGTAAATTCCGGATATCAGGATGACCGCCGCAACCAGCACCAGAGCGATCACGAAAAAGATTTTGACGATTTTTTTTACTTCTATCTGCAATTTGGTTTCCCGGCTTTCGATGGTTTCGAGCGCTTTGCCGATCTTGCCGATTTCAGTATGAGTTCCCGTTGTTATCACTTTAGCTATTCCTTGTCCGTCCACCACCAGGCTGCCGGAAAAAAGAAAAGGAGTATGCTCGCCGCCCGGGCGGGCAAAAGCGATCTCTTTTTGGCCGGCCGTCTCTTTCGCGACCGGCGCCGATTCGCCCGTCAATAATGATTCATCGACGATCAGGTTGTTGCCGGATAAAAACAAGGCATCGGCCGGGATGCGGTCACCTTCCTTAATAATAATCAGATCACCAGGCACCACTTCGCGCCCGGGGATCGAGTGCTGTTCACCGCCGCGCACCACCAGCGCCTGGGGGCTCGACAGGTTACGCAAAGCCGCGAGCGAGCGTTCAGTCTTGTGTTCCTGATAAAAAGTGATACCGATGACGAGAAAAACGAAGCTCAAGAGCATCAGAGCTTCGCCCGGGTCGCCGAGCAGGAGATAGACGATGCCGCCGGCCACCAACAAAAAAAGCATCGGCTCTTTAAGGATGTCGATGATGATCTGGCGGGAATTGCGGCCGCTACCGGCCGGCAGTTCGTTGTAGCCGGATTTCTGCAGGCGCGCCTGCGCCTCAGCTTCGGTCAGGCCGCCGAACTCTTTTTGCATATCAAACATACTTGAATTATAGCAGATTAACAGATAAAAAAAACGGCCCTTGGCTGGTCGCTTTTTTAGTAAATTCCTTAATTTTAACCTTGTTTGTTTATCGTAAGAATTCTTAATCTCGGCAATGAAGATACTTTCTTATCAGCAACGATACTACAATTGAGCGGTTTTAGTAAAGTTTCTATATCGCTGATGGAGTAATATTTTTCAAAATGATACGGCTCCGGACAACCATAGTAGTTCCATGTTTTTTGAGTCCATTTATATTTTGGCACAAGATCTGCCAGAAAAAAAGTTCCGCTCTTTTTTAATACCCTTTTTATTTCATTAAAAATTTTTTGCGAATTTTCATAATGATGGAGGGACATCATGGAAAAAACTGAATCAAAAGTATCATCCTGAAAATTTAAATTTTCTGCATTTTCAGTATTGAAAATTATTGATGGACAGTCTTTTCTTGCCTTTTCTATGGCAGCGCTATCAACATCAACACCAAACAATTGCAAACCGGGTGCAATAGCGGAGAGTTGTTTTAAAAAAAGTCCATCAGAACAAGACAAGTCGAGAATTTTATCATTATTTTTAATTTCAACCGTTTTAATTATCTTTCTGTAACGATTCGTCCGTATCAAATTTTTTAAAGATAATAGCATAGCATCGTGTATAAACAGATTGTTAAAAAAAGCGGGCGAGACGATATAGCTTTTACGCTAAATCGCCTCGCCCTTCGTCAGGCGCCAATTCCGCAATGAGCAACGCGTGGAATCGTGAAGCGCTTCATAGCATTCACCTCCCCCCTTATGGAATCGGCACAACTTGTCACGATTTAAAGAAAACTATAAATGAGCGGTAATGTAAAGATTGTTTTGGCTATCAAACGAATCCCTATATACATTATTAAGCAAAAATTAGCACTGCGCAAGCAAACTCTTTTAATTATTGAGTTTGATCAATATAGAGTAAAAGTAAAATCAGAATTAATGTCAAAATGATATTGTATAATAATTTATTTAATATTAGTATAAAATATTGATTGTCAAGCAATCATTATAAACACATATTAAACAAAATTCGGCTTGTTGTATGCTTGAATCAGCAAGGGTTCTTTACAATCTGATAATTTACGAGGTATCATTCACAAAATCCTTATCAAAAGGAGAATCTATGCTTATCGATATCCATGCCCATACCTCGGTCCACAAGCTGTGGGAACTTCATGTCGATTCCGCCAGTATTTCCGATCTGGAGGAAGCGGCCGACCGCCATGGGATAAAAAAAATCGTCCTGATGGCGACATACTTTCCCTTCAAGAAAAGCGGATTGAAAAATGACGCTTTACTTGAACGCATCAAGGGCCATGACCGGTTTCTGATGTTCGGTAGCTTGGATATCATGAATGATTTCGCCGCCGGCTTGGCGGAACTTGAGCGCTTGGCAGAAAATCATTTGATCGCCGGCATCAAGCTCTATCCTGGCTATCAGGATTTTTCCGCCTCCGACGAGGCGGTTTATCCGGTGTACCGGCTGGCGGAAAAATATCGCCTACCGGTGATGTTCCATTCCGGCGAGCTGCATGGCTGTTGTCCTCACAGCGAACGAGCACAAGAGCATTATCGCTGTGAATCTTGCCAGATTGAACGGCTGCAGTACCAGTCAAAGCCGGCGCAGATGATCGGCGCGATCCAAGCGTTTCCTGGCGTTAATTTTATCTTGAGCCATCTCGGCAACCCTTATTTCGCCGAAACGCGGAAGGTCATGGCCGAGTGCCCCAACGCCTTCACCGACATCTCCGGGCAGTTCGTTTCCGGGCGCGCCGAAGAGGACACTCCGGAATATCGCAGAGAAATCATAGAGGAGATCAAAAAAGTCATCGCCCTGCCGCGTGGCATCGATCGCCTGCTCTTTGGCACGGACTTTCCCATCCAGTCGTATGAGGATTCTATCAGCCTGATCAAGGCTCTTGGTCTCACGGCAGCGGACGAGCAGAAAATTTTCCATGATAACGCAGTGAAAATACTTCACTTATAGGAGGCTCTGATGTCCAAAGTACTGATCACCGCCGGCTGTACCACCGTGCCGATCGACCAGGTCCGGGTCATCTCCAATATCTTCAAGGGCCGTACCGGTACGAGCATCGCCGAGTATTTCTCCCGCCACCATGAGGTTACACTGGTTACCTCCAACCCCGCCCTGACTGCGGGCGACCGAAAGTTCAAAGTGATCGCTTATAGGACTTTCGACGATCTTGCTGCGGTGATGGAAGACGAAATCGTCACCCGTAAATACGACACGATCATCCATTCCGCCGCGGTCAGCGACTACCGGGTCGCCGGGATTTTTTCTAAAAATCCGGACGGCTCGTTGGTCCCGGTCGACGCGAACAACAAGGTTTCTTCCAGCCACGACGAATTGTTCATGCGCTTTACCCCGACAGAGAAACTGATCGACAAGATCCGTCCGGCCTGGGGTTTCCGCGGCCAGCTGGTCAAGTTCAAACTCGAAGTCGGCATCAGCGATGAGAAACTTTTGGAAATCGCCGGCAAGAGCATGCTCGCTTCCCGTGCCGATATGATCGTGGCCAACTGTCTGGAGTGGTCGGCTCACTACGCCTACATTCTCGAAGCGAAGGGCAGCTTGGAAAAAGTTTCCAGGCGGGAGCTCCCCGAAGCGCTCATGCGGAGGCTCGGATGAAAAATATACTCTTGGGCGTGACCGGCAGCGTGGCCGCGGTGTTGACTGAAAAACTGGTATTTGTGCTCGTTTCCCTGGGGCTTAACGTACAGATCGTCGCTACTAAGCCGGCACTTTACTTCTGGGATTGGAAGAACTCAAGAGTGCCGGTCTGGCTGGACGAACACGAATGGCCGCCGGGGATCTACCACAAAGACGATCCGATCAAACACATCGAACTGCGGGATTGGGCTGACCTGCTTCTGATCGCTCCGCTTTCGGCTAATACCCTGGGCAAAATGGCGAACGGCATTTGCGACAACCTCCTGACTAGCGTGGTCAGGGCCTGGGATCCGAAAAAGCCGATTGTGGCGGCGCCGGCGATGAACACCAAGATGTGGGAACATCCCGCGACCGCGCTCCATCTTAACCAGCTTGCAAACTGGCATAAGTTCAGCGTCGTTCCGCCGGTTGAAAAAGTCTTGGCTTGCGGTGACAAAGGCGTCGGAGCGATGGCCCAGATAAAAGATATCGTTTCGGCGGCGGGCACCGCTCTCCGCGCCTAGCGCTCTTTTGAAAAACAACCAGAAGCCCCGACACTTTGTGCCGGGGCTTTTTCATATTTCAATGTTTGCCAGAAGGCTATGGAATTGATATATTTTAATCATTAAGTCTCTAGCGATAAATCAATAATATGGGGAATAATTTTATCGAGAATCTCTTGGGAAAATTGATGGAAAGAAAAATCAGGAAGAATACAGATGAGGATAATAAAAAACTTGATGAACAGGCAAGGTTACTCGAAACCGAGAGTAAGGGTTTGCTGAATTTACAGGAGATAAATCAAGCGATAGGCAATAAGGTTGATGCTGGATCAATGCGTCGAACCGCAATCAGAGAAATGCAGGGAAGGTTGGCCCACGAAGCCATTGTCAACGTCGCGCATGGCCGTGCGAACGCGATGAACCAGGAATTGGATGCGGCAACAGATAAAAAACAGGCCGCAGAGTCTATCGCGGAATCCGCCAAGCGTGCCGCCGAAAAAGCCGCGAAGGACTTGGAGGAGGTTAGGGCGAAAATAACAGGGGAAACCAAAGCCTAGTTTTGTCCGATAATTTTTTAAGAACTATAAAAACATCCCTGGAAATAGGGATGTTTTTTTCGTGGGTAACCAATCGAGAAAGTTGAAAAACTATATTAATCAACTATACTTTAAATAAATTTTGTTGGCCTGACTCTTCTTGTGCCAAAGCTCTTTTAATCATAAAATTGACATTTTCATTAGTATTGAGTGTTAATATTTCAATCCCCGGGTTGTGATTTTTCCAGACTCTAAAAATTTCGTCCGCGAAAGCTTGTCCGGTTGTTTTAATATGGTTAAAATCCAGCGTGATAGTTTTAAATTTTTCTAGACCATTCATTATTCTCCTTGCCTGGGATCGCGATATATATAATGATCCCATTTTATACAATCTTACGGCGACATTGGTTTTATCAAATTCAAAAGATTCGCCGGAATATTCTTTAAAAATATTTCCAAGCTCTTTGTCGGCCTTAGTAGAGATGGTAAAAATTACTTTCGTGCCGCTGAAGCCCTTTATGTCCTGAATAAAAATATCGTCTATTGAATTATTAAAAATTAATTTCTTGGATGAACTTTCAATCACAAAACTATCCGCCGCCTTCGAGGTAAAGAAGATTCCTTCCCCTGAGTGCGCCTGAGGTGCCGTGGTCTGCTTACCTTTCAGAAGATCTTGTATCGCCTCAAGTTCATTTTTTAAATTTTTCTTCTTCATTATATTATTAAAAACGCCAATACCATGATCAATTATATCGAACCTGATATCATTTGAGTTTCTTTTCATTACAATTTCAATTTTTACTGATTGTGAGTGATCAATCGCGTTGTTGAGCATTTCCGTGAAAGCATAGTTAAGAATATTTTCTATATTTTTTTTCAGATCGACAAAGATGCCACACTCCCTTTTTATTACATCCAGTATAGTATCTTCTGACAAATTTATATTTTTTAATATTTTATGAATGGTCAAAATATTTTTTTTCGCATTCAATACTTTATTTTTTTCCGCAATAACATAATGAGCTCGATTCGCTTTGCCGATCAATACGACCTTACCCTCGTTTCTTAATTCTTGAAAAAACCGGTTAATATATGCACGGGAAAACCCAGTTAGCTCCATAATGTCGGCTACCTTTAAATTGTCCTTGATATTAAGTTGTTCCAGAATTAATTTTTTTGTATCCATAAGATTGTCATGTTGACAACTTTATAATATCATAATAAAAATAAGTTGTCAACAAGTTGTAAACAAAGAGTATTAATTAACTTAATTATTTTTTATAACAGAAAAAACGAGCCTTCCGGCCCGTTTTTTCAACAAGGGGTCAGGTATGGTCGGAATTCATAAATTTAGTGAGTGATGCGGCATCGGTCGCGGCGATGGTTGACGCCATGAGGAGGGTGTAAGGCGTCGGTTCTATCGCCAAGTAATTCTATAAAAATGATTAATGAGATCAGTTGTGGCGAATCGGAATCGTGATGCACTATGGTAAGGCTGCTATGTTTTTGTAAGGTTCTTCGCATTTGTCATCCATCAGGAACGCAAATAAAAAAGTACTTTCGGCAATAGCTTTCTGCATGGTATAGCTCTGATTAGCAAAATTCATTAAATCCGCCTCCCCCTTTTCGTTGTTTAGATGATGATTGTTCATAATTAATTCAGCGAAAGGGCCACCATGAACGCTAGATGAAAGTCTTGTATATTCAGTCAATCTATTCTTTAAAAAGTTTTTTATATCCTTTGAAAATATGTTAAGCTGAGATTCATTCCTATCAAAATTATTAACTATATAAACCAAGATTTTTTTTATTTGAAACAGTTCTCCTATTTTTTTTAATTTTTTGTTTTGCTCATCATTAAAATTCCATCTAGTTTCATCTGGGTTAATAATGAAATTAAAACTACTGATTTTTGAAGTGGCCTCTAAATCCTCGCAACCCTTCAAGTTTTTATAGTAATCTATGCCAACCGAATCATTGTTATCTTTTAGTGCACGAGTATAAAGATATAGATGTCTGAAATAATGTTCTATTAGCGACCTGAATAAAATAGATGAAGAATAAATACAACCTCCTTGGCACAAAGAAACAATCGATGATGACAGATAGCCACTTTTTGCGACAAACATTAATAAAGCCTTGCTTGTGTATTTAAAATTCGATTTTAAGAGGCTTCCAGCAACCGCAGGTAGAGACAGGGTAATTATTTCGGTCAGCTCTGTATAGCGTTTATTGATTTCGTTAAATTTATTTTCCATAAGTGTATTTCTACCTTTTACTACTGGCATAATTTTATTCCTTTTTTTTGAAAAAATATCCGTCCGTTTTTTATACTTTTTTTCTCTTGGTTTAAGCATCAATTTAGGTTATAATAATCATGTATACGTTTACATAAATGTTGACACAGAAATTAAAAGCAATAGATTTGTTCGCAGGCATTGGAGGCATGAGGCTTGGCTTTACAAAAGCCGGATTTGAAATTGTTTATTCAAACGATTTCGACCGCCACGCCTGCCAGACATACCGCGCCAACTTCGGGGGTATAGATGAAAGAAATATTGCGGACGTAGAAGTTGACCAAATTCCCGACTTTGACGTCTTGTTGGGTGGTTTCCCATGCCAACCCTTTTCTATGATTGGAAAAAGAAAGGGCATGAAAGACGAAAGGGCGAAATCTTTTTTTCACATAATAAGAATTCTGAGTGTAAAGCAACCGCGAGCGTTCGTTCTGGAAAACGTAAAACATTTACGTCTATATGACAAGGGCAGGGTGTATCAGAGAATTAAATCAAATTTAGAGTGGTGCGGATATAAGGTTTATGAAAAAGTATTGGATTCAAAAGATTTTGGTGTTCCTCAACATAGGGAGAGATTATACATGGTTGGATTAAAGGAACATGACCTTAAGTTCGATTTTCCATCACCGCACAGAAGGATTAAAAATTTATCTGACATACTAGAAACGCAAGTCGATGAAAAGCACTATTTATCTGAACGTTACTATGCTGGACTGCTTAACCATAAACTAAGGCACCAAAAAGGAGGCAATGGTTTTGGCTGCGCGATTCTTGATCCAGACGGAATATCCAATACGATTGTTGCTGGAAATATGGGCAGAGAAAGAAATTTAATTCGCGACAAAAAAAATAAAAAAAACAGATGGGGTATCAGACGTCTCACGGTTCACGAATGCGCAGAATTGCAGGGATTTCCAAAAAGCTTCAAGTTTCCAGTATCAATGACACAATCGTACAAACAACTAGGTAATGCAGTGACGGTTAATGTAGCAAGGACTATAGCGAAATCATTAAAAAAAATTCTGGATTTTAATACATCTTCAGGTAATAAGGAAATTTTAGACAAATCTTCCTCGGCTTTCGGCGAGCTTTCTGCCAGTCAATTGGAGAAAACAGCCGCGACATAAAACCCGGCCATCCTTCATAATATATAAATCCCGACCGTATTTTTTCATAGCCTCTCCCCGTTCAGTACTGCATACCTCGCAATGTGATTTGTTTTGCATTAACAACTCTCTACGTTCACCGCGGTGAACCCCCAAGCAACGCTGGCAAAATCCTTTTCTTAGATGAGGAATTTTTGTTGTTCCGCAACCGCGACATTTTGTATAATATTGGCTCCAACGTTCTTTTTTTTCTTGAGAATTTTTTTCAATAACTTCAACAATCTCGGGCAGGGATTTTGTTAATATGCCCATAGATACGCCAGAATCTCTGGAAAAACCATATATAGATGAATAAGACACGGCTTTTGGAAGTAGGGCGTCAAGCAATTTTTGTTTCTCATCCTCCGATATTATATTACGAGATGAGCCATGGACTAATTTTAGTCCCCTGATGTATTCGTGGGCATCAATTTCAAAGCCAGACATTACTTTGTTGCCCACCTCTTTCAACGCCGCCTTTAAAACTATTTGTCTTACTCTCTCCCTGGTTAAATTTACAATTTCGCCAATTTCTTTTAAGTTCATACCATGTCTGTATTTCATTAGTATTTCGGTTTCACGTTTGGAAAGTTCAAGATTTTCCGTTGGTATCTGATACTGCACCGTATGTTCTTCGATTAATTCATCCGCCGTTAATTTTTCGTCTTCTTTTTTCTCCTCCTCCTCCACTCCCACATCATCTTCTTCCTTAACTACGACCTCATTATCGTATAAATTTGAAGGTTCTGAAATATCTTCTGCATCGGGTTGTAAGCGTCGCATCAACTCTAGGTCGTCTGGATTTCTAATCGCATTTAGAATTAAATCTATTTTAGATCTAAATTTTTGATTCACCTCAATCATCGCAGCAATTTTTGAGCACGAGTGCATCATCGTAGTATGATCGCGTCCTCCTAATATTTTACCGATTGCTGGAAATGAGAGCGGCGTCATTAATCTAAGGCAATAGGCAATAGTTTGTCTTGCTTCGGCGATTTCCTTTCTTCTTATAGGTCGAATTATATCTGCCAGTGGGATATCATACGTTTCCGTTATAACAGACAATATACGATTTTCAAGCTCGGTGCTATTGTTTATCATAATCTTTTGCTGTCGGCTCAAATTCTTCATCGAAAAAAAATTTTCCTAAGTCTTCAAGGGCGGCTGCATGTACCTTACGAGTCATGCCATCCAGGATTTCACTGTCTATTCTTTCCGCTCTAAAACCGTCAGGGTCGCGTTTTTGTAGTTCATATAAAGCCTGTTTGGTAAAAATATCTACATACCTTTGGAACAAATAATCCCGCCATCTGACCGATGAATCGTTATACTTTCTCAGGATTCCATCAGCCAGGGGGCTTTGAGTGTTTATCCAGTAAATGCTTTCTTTCACGTCCTGATAACGTTGATATACTAACGGATCGCGATCCGTTAGAGTTACTGTACCGCCAGGAGCTAATTTTAATGGGTCAGGATGTATTCCTGATAATAATACCTGTGGAGTTTTAGATTTTTTTGATTTATCAAGTCCAGAGGGCTCTACGACCCTTAGTACGATTTCCGCCTTTAACTTACCGGCCGTTGCTACGAGCTTTCCTTCAACACCAACCGTCCTGCCGATCACAACAACATTCATAACAGAAACCTGCTCTCCACCGATGGCGGTTTTAATTGTATTTGACCTAACTGTTATTTTTTTCTCCCCCAATTCTATATCTTCGACCGTGGATTCTAAATTAATAATACTCCCCAAAGGGATTGGCTCGGGAACCTGTGCCTTTAGAGTAATCCGTTCCTCTCTACCGCAGGCAATTTCTGCCTCGTGTATACTAAAAGAAAAGCCGTTATCAGGAGCCTCTAATATTTTTTTTAGTTTGCCCGCGCCAGTATCACCGCCAGAATTATCACCGGCTCCATGGAACAGATCGCCTATAAATTTAGCCATAAATCGATCTTTCCACTGATTCAAATAATCGTTGTAAGCGGCCGATATTTTTTTCCTTTGTTCTTCTTGTTCCCTTCTTTCGATTGCGGCAATTTCATTTGCATAATTATCAGCTTGTTCTCGTAGCCAACTTAATAATGCATTGCTTCTCGGCATGTCAACTAATTTTGTTCGATCATTTTTCACAGCATCAGTTTCAGGATCTTCCAATATTGGGCACTCGCATTCTCCATAGAGAAATGAAGCCTGAGGAAAAGAGGTCACGCCTAATTCATATAATTGATAGGATGCGATAACGCCTATTTCCCCGACAATATCGATCCTATTCAGATCGGCCGAGCGACTTCCTTTACCGAAAGCCTCGGCGGATGTTTTCAAAATAAGTTTGCCAGGAGAGTATTTTTTGTTAGTCATTTCCACTTGAACCTGCTCACCTCCATCATGAATCTCTAATATTTTTGGAATTACAATAACTTTCGGTGTCTCAAAACCAGGGAAAGGCTTTATTTCATCCGGCTTCAGTAAAATAAAATTTGGAAAAGAGTTGTGTGCCGCCAATACATTTATTCTATCTAATATACGACGAGCTTGCGGGTGATTTTTTAATTTATCTATAAGTCGATCGAATTTTATGGCATTCTTCATCTTTGCTGGACCGACTCCCCTAACCACAGTAAAGCCCGATTTACCCGACAGTATATTATCCTTCGTGCCTTTAGGAAAAATCAACTTATCAATTTTCGCAATTTCGAGTGCTTCTGTCGGTTTAACTTTTTTGGATTTATAGCCATCAGCAAAACCATACTTCCTGTTATTGTTAAAACCGAAGATGCTTATTTTATTATCCTTATATGTTACGAAATGAGAGTAGCGGAACATCTGGCGCATGTAAAATTTTCCGCCATTGCCATGTCCTCCGTACGTTTTTTTGCCCAATCCACGCTTGGCCGCCTCTGGGTCACCCCATCTCTTGAAGGCTTTGTCTATTTCCGCTTCAGTCATACCAACAAAATCAATACATTCAAAAATCGCATCGTCATTATTACCGTCAAAAAATCTGAAAATAACGTTCTGCGCTGAATCAGGTACTTCAGAACGAATATAAGCATCAACCGAATTCTTTAGCCATTCAGCCAGGCCTTTTTCGTGGTCAAACTTAAATTCGTTTCCGATAATATCCAATAAATGGTCGTCAATTATATTTGGTTCTTCTATTATTCTTAAGTTAGCGTTTTCTTGCATATATTTTTTTATTTGATTATTTTAAAATGGTCGATTATGGATGAAAATTTTTCCATCATGTACTTATGATACTCAAGAATTCGATTTCTCGCGATATTTATTTTTTTTTGTTGGCTTAGTTCTTGAATTGCATCCTGGAGTGTTTTTAATCTACCAAGAAAATCGTTTTTTGACGTCCTTGGCGAAACTCCAAGGTAGGTGTAAAAATCCGTGTCCGTGATTCTTTCTGATTTGTTGTCCAAAAACAGCAAGAATGCCTCCAACGATTCTATCCGCGATATCTCTTTCTCCGCATAGCGTGATAATCTGCCATCTGAAATTACATTTTTTCCTTGAACAAAATCAATAAGTCGCTTTGCAAAATCAATACCTCTATCCGTTAAGGAAAAAACCTTGTTGCTAGCTTCAAGATAGCCTTTCTTTCTGAAATCATAGAGTGGTTTGTGAACCAAGTCTCCAGAATCGGGGTACTCGGCGTAGCCACGCAAATGAAAGTCTTCCGGAAATTTTTTAAAAACCGCCACTACAATGTCTTCAAATTTTAAACTTCCCTTTTTTCCGCCACCCATTTCATAAATAGTTAACATAATTTTGTCTGCGCGAGACAAATTGGCGTTTTTTTGAATCATAAGATTGCTTTAGCTTAGTGTAAATTTAGTTGGACGAACACGTTTAAACTTCACCTTGGTGGTTCTTAGCTGCTCTTCGATGACTCGAAAAATTTTTGTTATGTCCTGCTCGTTATATTGATAGGCGCTTTTATTTGAACAGTTTCCAAGCAATCGAAGTGCATTTAGCACGGCGTCCGTTCGACGTTCGGCAACCCTTTTAAAACGCACGGCTCGGTCTTCATTTTTTTCATTCTTACTCATTTTATTGATAATTTGATATAAATACTCATAATACTTACATCAGTATAACAAATAAAAAAAATTTGTCAATGTATTTTATTAATATTGTTCTTTAATATATATTAATAAATAATTTTTTTATTTAAAGTTAGCCAGTAAATTTAATGTCCGACCTAAAATTACTTGGCGGGAGGTTGATTTTTTGTAAAAATTATGCTAAAATAAAGTAAAATTGAATATAAAATCGACCTAACCCTTGGGTTTTATTGCCTAAGGTATGGTCAAAAATCCACGTGAATAAAGACGGTCATCTGATCGGCACTATTCACGTGGTCAATATCCGAAAGGGTATTGAGTAGCGCAAGCTACTGCCGACGGATGGCCTTTTTTGTATGTTTAAAAAAAATTTCTATAAAATTAAAAAAGAAGAATTCCCATTATATCAACATTATATAAGCGAACTTTTAATGCTCGTAAATATTTCTAATTTAACTAAATGGGCCAACAAGGAGGATTACAACAAGGATCTATATATTAGTGACACGGAAAAGATATTTGCTAAATTAGATGAGGTTAAAAAAGAGAATTTAGTTAATTCTTTTTATCTGCAAATCATGTTTGACCAATACGTTTTTGCTGATCCTTGGATTAGAGAAAGGCATCAGAAAGCTTGGCCAGAAAAAGTTGTGAATAGGGAAAAGGTAGATTTTTTTCCTGACCCCGCAGGTTTAGCCGCGTCTCTATATGTTTTGGATGAATAAATTTATGAATAATAAATTTTTATCAGAAAATAAAAATTCATTCGCGGCTATTATATTAACAGTTGTCACCTATTTGCTGATTTTTATAAATGCTTCATTTGTTTGGGTTATTCCTACCATTATAGCGGCCAGGAAATTGATTCGGGCAAAAAAGGAAAAGGAAAACAAGGATTTTATTTTTTGGGCATATTTTATAGTCTATTCACCTTTGCTAGTTTGGATTTTAGGTTCGTTCATGTTTGTAGTTAATATTTTAAACAATGGCGTCTAATTTTAATTTAAATAATTTAAATTTATGAAACCAATTAGCGATCTCATGAAATCAACAAGCCTTAAAAGGTTGCTCGCTTTAACGTTAGCATATCTCCTGATTTTGTATGGAGCCTTTGTTTTTTTTACGTCGTTCCAAATTTTAACCAGCGACGATGTTTTGCTTTTCTTTTTTTTCTTAATACCATTTTTTTTCTTTCCACTTTATATACTTTTATATAAACGTCCATGGGTTATAATCCTGGCAAGAATCATTTTTTCAATTACAGCGGTTGTTCTATTATATGAAAATTTTTCATTATTAGACGCCAGCGATTTATTAGATTGGGAGGCGCTAACGTTTTTAACGCCATTGTTTTTAGCCATAGTGTCACTTCTACACCTCTATAAAAATGAAATAAAAAACTGGCTAATATTTTTACGAAGCAAACCATTTATGAGTTTTAAAAACCGGTTACAAATTACAAGACAGGATGGTCTTTTATTTATATTGGCCATCATAATAATCCACCTGGTTGATTGGAATACTTTGATTTTTGAACGATGGTTTGACTGGATTACTCTAGGTCCATTATTTATATCTTTATTAATTCCCTTATATCTATTGTTAAATCGAGCCCCATTGAAATCAATGATAAACATACTAATCATTTTTTCCTGCACATTTCTTATGCTTCAAATAGTCGATTATATATTTGGTTACGGATGGGGCGCATTTCATATTTTAATCGGTTATCCAAGAGAGCTCCTGATATTGATGGCCGGCGCGTATGTCATATTTTTTTCTAAAGATTATAAGCCGGCACTTGAGAGTCAAGCGTTATAAAATAAATAGTCGCAACGGAACAGCTCAAAATAGTATTAAAAGCATTTAATGGCTAATGAGATAATTATAAAACACGGCGACATAACCAAAAAAGTTGTTGACTTGGTGCTGTCAGCCACCCGATCAATGCCAGCTCGTTTTACGGGTGACGATGTTAAGGGGAGGAAGCAAACTTTTGGCGTTAATTTTTCTGATTTAACTGCCGATGATGAAGCGGAAATGGCAACCGCAGCATTTTTTAAAGCACAAGAAATTAATTATGGCTTTAAATCGAGTTTAGAATATTACGGCACGTTGATGATTGGAGAGGACGCAATGATTGGTGCTTACATTTTAACTAAGTTCGGTAATGAAAACTTGGTTCCTGAATTGCGTAAAATTGTAATTACTGAACGTACAAATAATTTTATTAAAAGCGAGGAAATGAAAAGTTTTGGCAAAATTATTTTATCCGATGAAGTTATTAAGTTTTTTATTGAGTGTTCTAACTACGGAATAAAAATCGCTAAAGGTAATAAATAATTAGAAACACAAATGACCCCGAAGCGTTTGAGCTCATAGTTTTTACGCTTTTCACAGAGCTGGACCATAAAATTTATCAAGAATTACATAAGTAGAATAAACAGCCTAGATTATTATCTTCTGCCATTAGGCAGTTTTTTGTTGATTTAAAATTATAAAAAGGATAAATTTATAGTGACGATAAAAAGCAATATGGGGGTGTGCCTACGATAGGTTGCCTATAAATAAGGTTAATTGGATAATATAATAATATGTTATACGCCCGTAGATTAAAGAGAACCCGATGGTTTAGCCCTTCACCTACGATCTAATGAAACTCATATATGAAAAGAAAAAAAACATTATTGCCATCCGAAGTGTTTAAAAGAAGACATGAACAAAAATTGAGCATTGTTTTTAAAAACGCAAAATTTATTGAGTCCATAAAAGCAATACGTGCCGAATTAAAAATTCCAATAGACGGCTTTAAAATTAAGAACGATGAAACAGATTTTAAAAAATGGTTCATAGAAAATAAAGAAAATAATTTCAAAAATTTATTATTCGTTATTAATAAACATGCGGATGTTATAAAAACCAATCCATCTGATTATCTGGAGTGGATGTCTTATATGGTTGAAAGTTATGCCGGCAATGATATTTATCTTAGAGACAATTCATTTATTCTGGTTTGCCCAACTATTGAGATATATGAAAACTATGTAAAGGAAAAACCATTTCCAGGAGTATTCGAATATATTTTGTTCAATGTACTTTTGGTTCCTCAATCAAATCACTTAGCAATACTTAGTAGTTATTCTAATGATTATTTGTTGCTTGCCATATCGGCTAATACAACCAAGCGGGATTTGATAGAGTTGTGGCCAGGTATAAATAAAGAACAAAAGAAAATGCCAAACTTTGAAAAAAATAAAAAAAGGTACAAGCCGAAGCTTAATGAAGATTTAAAAGTATTAGACGAGGTGGGCAATTATATGGCTATGGAAGAAATATATCGCGATGATCCAGTCTTAGTTTTAGGCACAAAGAAGTATTCTAAAAAATTTAAAAGAAATCACGAAAAAAAACTATTAAATAGAATCAAGCAAAAAAGACATAGACTGAAGAAAATAGTTGGTACCAATTAACATAACTCACCCCTAGGCCAGTAGTTTAAAATAATGTATATAGATATACATTATTTTTTTTATGTCCAAGCAAGATAAAAAATTAAGCATATCGGCTGATCAGCTGATTGAGAGGCTAGCAGAAGTTATTTGGGAAATTTTTTTAATTAATAATCAAAATAATATGAAAAATTATAAAAATCCAGATTGGTTCAATGAGAAGCTAATTGAAAACTATGTATTGGCTAAATTCAAGAATGTAAAACGCCAGTTTAATGAATATGTTGTTGAATGTCCCTTCATTAAGCACGAACATGATAGTACCGCGCCGGCGTTTAATATCCACAGGAGTAAAGGTGTATTTTACTGTTTTAAATGTCAGGCGAGCGGAAATTTGTTTAAATTAGCTAAACATTTTGGCGACAACCTTAAGGATTTTAAATAATAAATTAATTAAAATTCAATTTTGAAGCGCTTCAATTGTTGAGAAGAAAATCTATGGAAAACTTAAATGAGCTGGCAACCAAGTTTAATAAACAGTTGCCGGAGAGCATTAGAATTTATCTGAATAGGAGGAAAATTAATAATGAACTTATTAGTGACTTTGAAATTGGATACGCTATCGGAATTAACGGGTTTAACTGGATTACGATTCCGATAAAAAATGAAAAAGGGGAGTGTCTATTCTTCAAACTTCGTCGCGACCCCGCAGACGAGGAGACTAATCCTAATAAGTATATCTTTTATCCGGCCGGCAATGAATCTGGGCTATTTAATAGCAAGGTGATACTAAACTCGCCATATGTCGTTATCTGTGAGGGTGAATTTGATTGCATAGTGCTTTATAGTCAAGGGGTAAATGCCATTTCATCAACTGCCGGTGCGATGACCTTTAAGAATGAATGGGTTGAGCTTTTGCAGGACAAAGAGGAAGTTGTCATCTGTTTTGATTATGATAAAACTGGAAAGGATGGTGCAAAGAAGTTGGCAGATAAATTAGGTAAAAGCTTGGATTGTAGAATATCAATAATCGATCTACCTGCCGAAGTTGGAGAAGGTGGTGACATAACTACTTATTTCAGTAAACTTGTGGCTATCGCACCGGCGAGATTCAATATTGATAGTTTTATGGAGTCGAAAATAGAATATCTGCCGTTCAATTTAATTACCGCGCATGAGATTTATAATCTAGAATTTGATTTGTCCCAAAAATGGCTCATAGAAGGCATGCTGGCTAATAGCGGCGTGATGATGCTGTCTGGCAATGCAAAAAGTTATAAGACCTGGATTGTAATATATTTTGCGTCTTGCGTGGCTGTTGGGAAACCGATATTTGGACGATTCGATACTAAACAAGGCGGAATATTAATAGTGAACGAAGAAAATTCAGCTAGCTTGTTGTGTGAGAGATTGAGGAAAATGAATATTGATAACAAGAATATATATTTTTCTAATCTTATGGGACTAAAAGTTGATAAAAAGGACGACATCATGAAGATAACACAGATTATCAAGCGGTATGGAATAAGACTAGTAATTTTTGACAACTTTGTCCGCATGCACAGTCGTGAGGAAAATTCGGCTAGTGAAATGAGGGAGATTTTTGAAGGCATTAAGCCGATATTGGCTACTGGCGCATCAATCATATTTACCCACCATCACCGAAAGGAAACCGGTTTCGGTAATGGTCAGAGCCTTAGAGGTTCGACCGAGATTTCCGCCTTTATTAGTAGTCACTTTTTAATTGAGAAGAAAAGTGGGGGCATGGCGATTGTAATAAAAAATGTGCTTATGCGAGACGATAAGGAGCTGGATGATTTAGTTGTGGCAATATCTATTGATAAAGACTATGCAAACTTTTCCTTGCTAGAAGGCCAAGCCGCTTTTGAAATTAAAGCGGAAGGTGCTAAGAAAGAAATTGTTGATTTGCTTAATGAGGCTAAGGAGCCGGCAAGCTTTGAAGAAATAAAAGAAAAGTTAAAGACAAAAATCGGTGATTCCAAATTAAGAAGTATTTTATCAAGCCTCGTTATTGATAAAACTATTTCTGAAAAGGCACTTGAGCATAATAAAAAAATGTATTTTGTGCCCAATATGTAGTTTGCCAGTTTGCTAACTATATATGTAATAAAAAAACTAAAAAACTGGAACAGGCGCTGAAATTTGATAGCGCCGCCAAGGGTTTCTACCTGAATGTGTAATAAATAAAATAACCCCCACCCCCTTGGTTTTGAATTTGCTTTTTGAATCCCCCAGGTCCGTTCCTTATCCTGGCGAGCAAGCCGGTAGATTTAAAGATGAGTAGAACATATTATTTATTCATAACAGATAAAAATGCGTTATGAAAATAATAAAATTTATTCTTTATCTGCCGGCTTGCTTATTCGCCGCTTCCACGTATTTTTATTTGTTATTCAAGATAGTTATTTTATTAGCTAGGTCGTATGAATAAAGCAATCACCTATTGCCGTGTATCGACCGAAGAACAGGCACAGGAAAATCATCATTCACTAGATGCGCAGAAAAGAATCTGCAATGATTTTGCAATCCGTGAAAATTACCAGATTATAAGGATTTTTGAGGATGCCGGTAAGTCCGGCACAACTATAGCCGGTCGGCCAGCGCTGAAGGAGTTACAGGCCTTTATCGAGGAGCAAAAGGACGTTACGGCGGTCTTGATACAGGACACGGACAGAATCGCGCGAAACACGTCTGACCATCTGGCAATTAAAGCTTTGTTAAAAAAATATGGAACCAAGTTAATATCCGTATCGCAACCAAACATTGACGATTCGGCCGAAGGTAATTTGATTGATACTATTATAGCGTCCATTAATCAGTTCCAATCCGAGCTAACCGGCAGGAAAACCCAAAAAGGCCTTGAGCAGAAAGCGTTAAAGGGGGAATTTCCCAGTTTCGCGCCACCTGGCTATTTAAATATTGGCGATGACGACGGTAAAAGAAGAATAATATTTAATGAAGCGCAAGCGCCGCTAATCAAGGAAGCGTTTGATTTATATATTAATGGAATGAGCGTTGAGGATATAGGCGAGTTGTTATATAGAAAAGGCTTACGCACCAAAAGAGGAAAAAGATTACATACCAGCAAAATGTTTTGGGCGTTACAAAATCCTTTTTATTACGGCGCATTCAGATGGGGAGGTAAAATCTATCCTGGCATTCATGAGCCACTGGTGTCGCAAGAAACCTGGAATTTGGCACAGCAGGTCAGAGCCGCAAAGATATTAAACAAATCGTACGACCGAAAGCATAATTTCTTGCTGGCCGGTTTTGTTTTTTGCAGTTGCGGCAGGAAGCTGACCGCTGAGCACCACTTTAAGCACAGCAAAGGCAACCGATCATCCAGGGAGTATTCCTATTATCATTGTACTAAAGGCAGAAAATGTACCGAAAGCAGAAATATACCAGCAGGTGATTTGGAGGAGCAGGCCGAAGAAAAATTTAAAGAGGTACAGTTTAGTAATGAATTCTACAAAAAGCTATTAGTCAGGTTAAAAAAATATCATGATAATTTTAAAGATGAGATAGAAAAAGAGACCGCACAAATCAAAAAGAGAAAGTCCGATGTGGAAAAAAGACGGGACAATCTGGAGGAGCTGTTATTTAATAAGATCGTTAATGAGGAGGTCTATAAGCGCCGGGCAGAACAGTTTGATTTGGAAATTAAGAACTTTGATGAGGAAATTATAAAATTATCCAGAAGAAAAGTAATACAGATTGATAGCTTCAACGAGGTCGTGGAGTTCAGCAAGAGCGTTTATAAGATTTACAAGACCGGAGAATATAAATCCAAACGGCAGCTCCTGTCATTCTTTTGGGAAAAGTTAATAATCTCCGATAAACAAATTATTGAAGCGGTGCCGACCTTACTATTTAGAACGCTTCAGAAATTACAAAAACCCCCAAAAAAGGAGGTTCTTGATACTGAAAATAAGCAGTCTTTCAGTAATTTGAAGGGCGATTTTATAAATCACCCCGAATTGGGTGAGATACGGGAATCGAACCCGTAACAAGGGTACCACAAACCCATGTGATAACCGTTTCACCAATCTCACCATGATTTGCTAAACCTATATCGTATAATAATACACTCGGGTATTATCTTCAAGCTCAATCGTTTTTTCGGGCGGCATCTCGGTCATTGGGAAGCAATAGCTGATTATCTGGGTGCCGGGCTTACATTCCTTTTTGAATTTTATTTCCAGGTCTTGCATCATTTTCGGATTCAAATAGCAATAAATCAGGTCGGCGTCTGCTATGTCGGCATTGAACAGATTTTGTTTGATCAGCTTTATCTTGCTTCCGGCAAGCAGCAGCTGAGCCTTGGCCACGAACCAGGGCCAAAACGCATATTCAATTCCGGCATATTTTGCCTGCGGAAACTTTTTTTCCAAGCCCACCAAAAAACCAGCCTTGCCGCAACCAAGCTCATAGACCTGCTGACCCGGCGCAAGTCTCGCTTCCAAAATCACCCTGCTGACAACCAGCGGATGAGTAGAGACAAAAGGTGCGAAACCGCGGAACAGGATATTGTAAAACTGCACCAGGAAAAAAACAGCGAGCGGAACTAACAGCAGAAAGATGATGGCGAGGATGATGGTTGATATCATTTTGGTTTTAATTATGTGCGCCCAGAGGGAATCTCACCGGGGCGGAAGCCCCACGCCAAACCTCGAGAGTCCTCAGTCCTCTAAACACTCAAAACTAAACCTGCCAAAAGGCAGTTTTAGTTTTGTGCGCCCAGAGGGAATCGAACCCCCGTAACCAGCTTAGAAGGCTGGTGTTCTATCCGCTGAACTATGGGCGCGAGCCTTTCTTTATAATAACTGTTTTTAATAAAAAAATAAAAGTTCAACTATCCCGGGACTTTCGCGTTTGCCGTTTAAGTTCAATATCCGTAAAAAAGCGGACCCGAAGGTCCGCCTGGGAGCTCAAGAAGGGAAATCAACCTTTAAATGCAAATTTTGGTTGCCTGCCCAACAGACGGCAACGATTTTTAGGCGCCGGACTCGGGTGCGGATAATTTTGATCGTCTCAAGCAGAATCCTTTCCACCTCCCTGATCCGGCCATCTTCATCCAGCCCCGGTTTTTCTCTCATCAGGAAAGCACAGTCCCGGTTCATGGCGACCAGGATTTCTTGCGGCTTTTCCTGTTCGATCACCCCGGTCAATTCCGGCAGTGATTGTTCCGATAAAAACAGTATCGCGCCCAGGCCGGTGCCGATGTCGCTGATCTTGAAAGACAGGTAGGTGCAATTTTTCCAACGCAGCCGCTTTTTCGGATCCAGGGGTTTACAGTTTTCGCAACTGCAGCCGTCAACATAAATAACATTCGCCATTTTCGCCTCCCATATGATGGAGTATGTTATGAAATGAACGATAGGATAAAAAATATAGCCCCTCTGAAGGCTTTATTAGGTTTAAAATAAGCTATTTTCAGCAAACTGTCAAGCCCCGATCCTGCCGATTACTCGTGTTTATCATACCCCTTGCCATGGTTAAATTAATGTGTTATGGTTATCTCGTTATTTATATAAAAAATAAATTACCCTATCTCGGTTTCTGGCATATGCTGCCTATATATAATATAGGTAGTCCCCGCAAAGCGCGGGGTAAACCATTTCTTGGATAGGGCGTACAAAAATGTTAGAAAAGAAAGAGAAGCAGCGCATCATTAACAAGTTCCGTGTCCATGATACGGATACCGGTTCGTCCCAGGTGCAGATCGCGATTCTGACCGAAGAAGTCAGCCGTCTGACCGAGCATCTGCAGGCTCACAAGCACGATCAGTCATCCCGCCGCGGTTTGCTGAAAAAAGTCAGCGAACGCCGCAGATTATTGAAATATCTGCAAAAAGAAGACAGCGAGGCTTTCAATGAGCTGGCCAAGAAACTGAAATTGAAAATAGCCAAAAAGATGATGGAAGACGAAGAAGAGGAGAAGCGCAAAGAACAGGAAATGCTCGCGGCAAGCGAGATTAAGGCAGAAGAAGAGGAAATTGTTGAGCCGGCAGATAAGGATGAAGAATAAAAAAATATTATTTTAAACGATGCTAAAACATAAGGAGCAGCGGGTGGGAGTTTTGGTGGATGTCTCCAACATGTACCACTCCGCAAAAAATCTATTCAAAAAACGGGTCAACTTCAAGGAAGTGCTGATGCAAGCAGTGTCCGGGCGCAAGCTGATCCGCGCTATCGCTTACGTGGTCAAATCAGAATCGGCTGAAGAGCTGAATTTTTTCGAGGCGCTTAGCCAGCAGGGCTTTGAGGTGAAGATGAAAGACTTGCAGGTTTTTGCCGGCGGCGCGAAAAAAGGCGACTGGGATGTCGGCATCACGGTGGACGCGATCAAGTTGTCCAAGAATCTGGACGTTATAATCCTCGTAACCGGTGACGGCGATTATCTGCCCCTGGTCGAGTATCTGCAATACAATACCGGCTGTCTGGTCGAGGTGATGGCTTTCCGCCAGACCACCTCCAGCAAATTGATCGAGCACGCTGACGATTTTTTCAATCTGAGTGAAAACCGCAAATTTTTGTTGAGATAATTCAAGATGTGAGAAAAATTTAAATAAGATTCCCGCCTGCGCGGGAATGACAGAAGGGAGGCGTAGAAAGCTTTTCTTTTGTCTCAAATTTACAATTAATTATTAACTAAGGTTTGACCGGCAAACAGATAGTACTGTGGAGTAATTTCCTAACAGTCCTTTAGTTTGTCGGCCAAGCAACAAAATGTTTATGGAGAAAACTTATTCAACCGAGTGGCTTGGCCGCACACTCACCATTAAGACCGGCAAACTTGCCTTGCAAGCTGCCAGTTCAGTCACGGTCCAATACGGCGAGACCGTCGTTTTGGCGACCGTGGTAGAGGCTAAACAGGAACGGGCGGGCATCGATTTCTTCCCATTGATGGTTGATTTTGAGGAACGTCTTTATGCCGCCGGCATCATCAAGGGTTCTCGCTGGATCAAACGCGAGGGCCGTCCGTCCGAGGAAGCGATCCTGACCGGCCGGATGATCGATCGTTCGATCCGTCCGCTGTTTGTCGATGATTCCAGAAAAGACGTGCAGGTGATTCTGACCGTATTGTCCTGGGACCAGGAAAACGACTACGACATCATGTGCCTGGTCGCCGCCTCGGCAGTACTTTCGACCGCGGGGCTGAACTGGAACGGTCCGATCGCGGGCGTGCGCGTCGGCCGCAAAGAAGGCAAGCTGGTTTTCAACCCGACTTATGCCGAGCGCTTGGAAAGCGATTTGGATCTGATCGTCGCCGGTACGCCGGAACGGGTGATCATGATTGAGGCGGGCGCCAAGGAAATCAAAGAAGAAGAAATGCTCGAGGCGATCCTGGCCGGCCAGAAAGAAATTGCGCCGGCCTTAGAATTGTTGAAAAAATTTAAGACTGAAGCTGCCAAGGAACCGAAACCGGTCAGAGCCAAATTATTGAGCGAGGGTGATATCGCGGAAGAAAAAGAACTTGCATCAGCGAAGGTATTGGCCGCTGCCTGGCTCAAGGATAATGCCAAGAAGATTTTATTTGATAAGGTTTTCAATACTAAAGGGCAACGGAAAGCGGCGGTAGACGAGCTCAACAATCAATTGGACTCTTATCTGTTTGGAAAAGACATTCCGAAAGATCGCCGTACTAAAGTAATCAGTAAGTTGGCGAAGGAGGCGGTGGAAGAAGAAGTAACCAAGGCGATTCTGGAAGAAGACCGCCGAGTAGACGGACGCGCTTTGACAGAATTGCGTGAAATTTTGTCGGAGGTCAGTCTGCTGCCGCGCACGCACGGTACCGGCCTGTTCTCACGCGGCGAGACGCAAGTTTTGTCGATCGTGACGCTCGGCGCACCGGGGCTTGAACAATCCCTTGAAGGGGTAGAGGGCGCCGGCACCAAACGTTATATGCATCATTATAACTTTCCGCCCTACTCGGTCGGAGAGACGAAGAATATCGGTTCGCCATCACGGCGCGACATCGGCCATGGCGCCTTGGCGGAAAAAGCCTTGCTGCCGGTGTTGCCGGCCAGAGAAGATTTTCCGTATACCATCCGCGTAGTATCGGAAACCATGGGCTCTAACGGTTCGTCATCGATGGCTTCGGTCTGCGGTTCGACGCTGGCTCTGATGGACGCGGGCGTGCCGATCAAGAAAGCGGTGGCAGGCATTGCCATCGGCATCGCCTCAAACGACGAGATGAGCAAATGGAAAGTTTTGACCGATTTACAGGATTTGGAAGACGGCAAGGGCGGCATGGACTTCAAGATTGCCGGCACCGCCGACGGCATCACCGCCATCCAGCTGGATACCAAGACAATCGGTCTGGACAAAAAAATCATCGCGCAGGCACTGACTCAGGGCAAAGAAGCGCGGCTGGAAATCTTAGGGACGATGGCCAAAGCGATTACTGCACCACGGGCCGACCTCTCGCAATACGCACCGCGTATTACCAGTTTTCATATCAATCCTGATCGCATCCGCGAAGTCATCGGTCCCGGCGGCAAGGTGATCAATGAGATTATCGCGGCCACCGGAGTCTCGATCGATATCGAAGATGACGGCCTGGTGATGATCTGCGGCACGGATGCGGCCAAGGCTCAGCAAGCGATTGATTGGGTGAAGAGCATCGTCCGCGAATTCGTCGCCGGCGAGATTTTTACCGGCAAGGTGGTCAAACTGCTGGACTTCGGCGCTTTCGTGGAATTGACTCCGGGCAATGACGGCATGGTGCATGTGTCACAACTGGCGCCATATCGCATCGGCTCGCCAGCTGATTTTCTCAAAGAGGGTGATGTAGTAACGGTCAAGGTAAAAGAGATTGATGAAAAAGGCCGGGTGAATCTGACTATGCTTGGGCTGCCGGAAAATGAACCGCTCTGGAAAAACGAGAAAGGCAAAGACACCGGAGGCGGATTTGGCGGCGGACGACCGAGCGGTGGGTTTAGCAGGGGCGGCGGTGGATACGACAGACGGGGCGGGCCAGACCGAAGAAGCAGATAATCGACGATTCAAGATAAATTAAAGCGCTCCGGCATCAGCCGGGGCGCTTTTGTTTTACATTTTTAAAATGATTGACAGTAGCAGCTGATTATGATAGATTAACAATAAGGCTAGTTGTTTTTACAATTAGCCTTTTTTATTTACCCCCACACCCATAATGCCCCAGGCTTAGGCCTGGGGACAAATAGTATTAATCGCCTAAAGTGCGTAATAAATACTGCCATGCCTGTTTAGGGTATGGGGGTGTACTATCAAATCAAATACATGTCAGACATTACTTCAGCGATCAAGCAAATTTGTGACGAGAAGAATCTAAGTTATGAAGCGGTAGTAGAGACCATTGAGTCAGCGTTGGCGGCCGCTTATCGCAAGGATTTTGGTGAAAAAAACCAGAATATCAAAGTGGAATTTGAACCGGAAACGGGCAAATCCAAGGTTTATGATATAAAAACGGTGGTGGAAGATCTGCCGGAGGAGGAGTTGGTAGAAATTATTGAAGGGGAGGAAGGGGAAAAGGGGGGAGAAAAGGGAGAAAAAGGTGAAAAGGGAGAAAAAGGAGCGGGGGGGAAACAGGTAGGAAGGGGAGAGGGGGAGAAGAAGGGGGAAATAAAGAAGGTAGAAGAATCATCCGAGGGGACAGAAGAGGAAGCAAAAAAATTCAATCCGAAAACTGAGTTGCAGATTAAAGATGCGAAGCTTATTAAAAAAACGGTTAAAATTGGCGATGAGCTAAAAACTAAATTGGAAGTGCCGGCCGCTTACGGCCGGATGGCCGCGCAAACCGCCAAACAGGTAATCATCCAGCGTTTACGTGAAGCGGAACGGGATACTATTTTCAATGAATTCAAGGATAAGGAAAAAGAAGTTATTTCCGGCGTAGTCCAGCGTCGGGAGGGCGCTATCGTCCTGATCGATTTGGGCAAGGCGGTCGGCGTGCTGCCGCCGGACGAACAGATTTTCGGCGAACGCTATAATCCGGGCGATCGCATCAAGATTTACGTCAAAGAGGTGCGCGTTACCTCCAAGGGTCCGGAAATCGTCTTGTCTCGCACTTCAGATGAAATCCTGAAGAAGATTTTTTATCTGGAAATTCCGGAAATATCGAACGGACTTATCGAACTTAAGGCGGTAGCTCGCGAGGCCGGCGCCCGCGCGAAGGTTGCGGTCTTTACCAACTCGGACAAGGTTGATCCAATCGGCTCTTGTGTCGGCCAGCGTGGTGCTCGCATCCAGACGATCATTCAGGAATTGGGCGGTGAAAAAGTAGACATCATTCAATATGACGAAGATCCAATCAAATTTATCACCAACGCTTTATCGCCGGCGAAGATTATCAAAGTTGATCTGCACGCGGAAGATAAAAAGGCGACGGTGATGGTTGCGGAAGACCAGTTGTCACTCGCCATCGGCCGCGGCGGACAGAACGCCCGTTTGGCCGCGCGCATGACCGGCTGGAAAATTGATATTGTAAGCAAGGAAACCGAAAAGGTGGCTGCGGAGAAAAAGGAAGAGGCGGAGAAAGATAAAGCCTCCGTCGCTGACCTGCCTGCCGGCGAGGCAGGAGCTATGGAGGACAAGGAAGGGGCAGAAAAGGGTGAGAAGGGAAAAGAAAAAAAGGTAAAAAAGATTAAAAAGGAGAAGAAGGTCTCCTCAGCCAACTCGCCTGTCGGCGAAGGGACTACGAAGGAAAAGGTGAAGAAGGCGAAGAAAGCCGATAAGAAAGAAGAAGAGGCGGCCACGGGCGCCCAACCAGCGGAAGCGGAGAGTGAAGCAGAAGCAGAAAAATAATTTTAAAAGTTTTAATAATAAATAACAAAATCCTATGACCACCGTCTTCGTATTCGTAAGCGCCGGTCTGGCAATCATTTACGGCGCGGTGCTGGCTAAGCTTATTTTAAAGCTCCCGGCCGGCAATGAGAAAATGCAATCGATTGCTAAAGCGATCCAGGAGGGAGCAAAGGCTTATTTGAACCGCCAGTACAAGACTGTGGCGGTGGTAGCGGCGATTTTATTTATTATCCTCGGTCTTGCTCTTAACTGGACTACGGCGCTGGCTTTTTTGATCGGCGCCTTTCTCTCGGCTCTGACCGGCTACATCGGTATGAATGTATCGGTGCGCGCTAATGTCCGCACCGCAGAGGCGGCACGCGGCGGACTTGCTAAAGCCTTAAAAGTTGCGGTTCAGGGCGGCTCGGTTACCGGCATGCTTGTCACCGGCCTGGCACTACTCGGCACCGCCGGTTTTTACTATTGGACGAAGGATGTACACGCCTTGATCGGTCTCGGTTTTGGCGGTTCGCTTATTTCAATTTTTGCCCGCTTGGGCGGCGGTATTTTTACCAAGGCGGCTGATGTCGGCGCCGACCTGGTCGGTAAAGTGGAAGCTGGAATTCCGGAAGACGATCCGCGCAACCCGGCGGTGATCGCCGACAATGTCGGTGACAACGTCGGCGACTGCGCCGGTATGGCGGCCGATCTGTTTGAAACTTACGTGGTTACTTCGATCGCCACCATGATTCTCGGCAAGTTATTTTTCCCGGAATTTGAAGCGGCGGTTATTTTTCCGTTGGTGCTAGGCGGCGTTTCGATCATCGCCTCAATTATCGGTACTTTTTTTATCAAGCTGGGCGCGAAACAGAATATCATGATGGCGCTGTATAAGGGCTTGATGGTCGCGGGCGTGCTATCCGCGATCGCCTTTTATCCGATTACGAATTGGCTGATGGCCGGCAATGGAATCCATAGCGTGATGAGTCTTTATCTATCCTCACTGATTGGCCTAGTTGTTACCGCCCTAATGATTGTCATCACCGAATATTATACCGCCAAGGAATACTCGCCGGTCAAACAGATCGCTGAGGCTTCCAAGACCGGGCACGGCACTAACATCATCGCCGGCTTGGCGATTTCCATGAAATCAACCGCCCTGCCGGTGCTCGTGATCGTTGCCGCTATTCTTACTTCTTACGCGCTGGCCGGTATTTACGGCGTGGCCATCGCCGCGATGGCGATGCTTTCGATGGCAGGTATCATCGTCACTATCGATTCTTATGGTCCGATCACTGATAACGCCGGCGGTATCGCTGAAATGGCGGAAATGGAAGAAAGCGTGCGTGCGGTGACCGATCCGCTTGATGCAGTCGGTAACACCACCAAGGCGGTAACCAAGGGTTATGCCATCGGTTCGGCCGCGCTGGCCGCGCTGGTCTTGTTTGCTGATTATACCAACAGTCTGCCGGCAGGCATAAATTTTTTCATCAATGATCCGAAAGTTCTGGCCGGTTTATTTATCGGCGGGATGCTGCCGTATTATTTCGGCGCGCTTTCGATGCAGGCGGTCGGCCGCGCGGCCGGCGCTGTAGTGGAAGAAGTGCGTGCGCAATTCAAAGAAAAACCGGGTATCATGGCCGGCACGGAAAAACCGGATTATGGCCGGACGGTAGATATCGTCACTAAGGCGGCGATCGGCGAAATGATCGCGCCAGCGCTGATTCCGGTGCTTGCGCCGATCATCGTCGGCTTCGGTCTGGGCGTGGAAGCGCTCGGCGGCCTGTTGGTCGGCTCAATTGTGACCGGCATCTTTGTCGCGATTTCCATGACCACCGGCGGCGGCGCTTGGGATAATGCCAAGAAATACATTGAAACCGGAGCCTTCGGCGGCAAGGGCAGCTTCGCCCATCAGGCGGCAGTGACCGGCGATACCGTCGGAGATCCCTACAAAGATACCGCTGGTCCCGCTATCAACCCAATGATCAAGATATTGAATATCGTTGCTTTATTGATTGTTGGGTTATTAATCTGATATAAGCTCTTTGAAGATATTAAAATCAGTATGGAGGTGGGGCATGCCTGGAGTCATTCCGCAGATCGGCGACTTCGCGCAAGTGCGGGATTCCGTTAAACCGGTGTTAATTGTCGACGTCAGGTTCAGCCCGGAATATTTTTGCGCCATGTATTACGATCAGTCAAAACCGGAGGTGCGGGAAAAAATTCCATTCAGCAGGATTGAACGCCTTATTTCGGAAAGTGAAATTTTATTGGCCGGATTGAGGAGGACGCCCAGATATCCGTAGACCTGACGGATGTTCGTGCTGTTAACCCCAAACAGGAGGGTATCGAATGCCCGGAAAAGTGCACGTCGTCGCGCACCGTAAGACGGATCGCAAGACCGGTAACAGGGGAAAAAGATCTGCGGATCAGCCGAATGGCGGAACCGTCAAGGTGATGGCCCTGGTGCCGTTGGTGCCGCGAGGACGGAAGCGCAAACGCGAAGCGCCGGCTGGAGCACAAGTACAGCCGTAGTCCGACAGGAGATGCACAAAGGGGGAGAGCGCGTCTCTCCCCTTCTTCAATTAATAGATAAATTAAAAAATACAGTCGTTTAAAATGTTGATTAGTGTATTTTTCCCTCTCCTGGTCAGGAGAGGGTCGGGGTGAGGTTGGTGTAGCCGCGCGATAACATCGTTTTATTTCTTAACATTGTAAGTTTGTATGCCGGGGTCTTTTCACCTCATCCTATCCTTCTCCTGTCCAGGAGAAGGGACTAAAAATCAAATAAATTGATTTATTAAATAATTAATTCATAAAAATATTTATGAAAGTATCCGTTGTCGCACTGCCAAAAGCTCAGTATGAATTGCTGATCGAATTGCCGGCGGAAGAAATGAAGCCGTATTTGGACAAGGCGGTAGAAAAGCTCGGCCGTGAAATCAAAGTTGAAGGTTTTCGCCCCGGCAAAGCCACCTTCGAGGTGCTGAAAAATAAAGTCGGCGAGCTGTCTATCTGGGAAGAAGCCGGTTATATTGCCATCAATAAGACGTTAGATCAGGCGATCAAGGAGAATATCAAGGAACCGATCGTCGGCCAGCCGCAAGTCAATGTGACCAAGTTAGCCCCCGGCAACCCTCTCGAATATAAGGTCGTGGTGGCGATCATGCCGACAGTCACGCTAGGCGATTATAAAAATTTCAAGATCAAGCAGAGCAAGATCAATATCGGTGAACCGCAGGTGGAAAAAATTATGGTTGATCTTTGTGAGATGCGGGTCAAAGAAACGATTTCAGAGGCACCGGCCAAGGATGGCGACAAGGTGATAGTGGACATCAATATGTTTATGGATAAAGTGCCGCTAGAAGGCGGACAAGGGAAGGACACCGCAGTCGTCATCGGCAAAGGTTATGTGGTACCCGGTTTTGATAAAAAATTGATTGGTGCAAAAACCGGCGAGGAGCGTGAATTCGATCTGCCATACGCAGATGACCATTATCAGAAAAACTTGGCTGGCAAGTTGGTGCAGTTCAGGGTGAAAATAAAATCGGTTTACAGCCGCGAATTGCCGGCCATCGATGAGGCGTTCGCCAAAGGCTTCGGCCTGAAGTCCCTGGCGGAATTGAAAGAAAACATCAAAGCCACTCTAGTGAAAGAAGAAGAGGCGAAAGTCAAACAGAAAGCAGAAATCCAATTGATCGAGAAAATTATCGAAAGAGCTAAGTTCAGTGATATCCCGGAGGTGTTGATCAAGAACGAAGGAGAAACTATGCTTTCAGAGCTCGAACATAATCTTGAACATCAGGGCGCGAAGCTGGAGGATTATCTGCAAAGTCTCCGCAAGACGCGGCAAGAGCTGCTGTTGGACACCTTGCCGGACGCCGTCCGACGGGTAAAATCGGCGCTCGTTATCAAAGAGATCGCTTTGAAAGAGAGTATCACGGCAACGCCGGAGGAAATCGATTATGAGATTGAGGAAATAATCAAACACTACGCCGGCAAGGCGGAAATAATTGAGCGGGTGCGCAGTCACGAGTACCGGCACTATCTGGAACACATGATTGCCAATCAGAAAGTGATGGCGAGACTCGCGGAATGGAATTTGGAAAAATAAAAAATTGAGATATGAAAAACCCCGCGAGGAATTGCGCCTCGCGGGGTTTTGGTTTTCTGGTCTGAATGATCAATGCCTTGCCGCTGGTGCAGAAGATGAACGGCCGAGGGAAAGATTATCCGCCAGCATTTTCCAGAGATCAGCATGCTCCGGAATCTTTATGTCCAGATAAACTTCCTGTCCGTTCCTGTCAGTCAGGCGCCAGCGCTGGTTGTTGCCGCTGCCGCTCGGTTCTTCCCAGGCATAAAGGATGTAGTCGCCCGAGTCGGACACCAGTCGCCAGTACTCCGGGGCCGGACCATTTGTGGTTCGGTTTTTTTTGTCCTCTCTTTGCACAAAATCGTACAGATGGTACCGGCGCATGAAACGCCAGTGCAGGTAGAAGCAGTAACCTACTGTGATCGTCGAGGCGATGAAAAAAAAGAACATGATATACGTCTCAACGGTTTTGGGTTGGAGAAAGAAACCGATAATAAAAAACAGATGGGACGCAAACAACAACGCGATTGCGGCGGCTTCCACTTGCCACCAGAATTTTCTTGTTTCCTGATCCATCTTTTTCCTCCCCCAGGATTTATTTTATAGAGCGAATTTTATATCGATTAAAACAGTATAGCACGATCAATCCGGAAAAAAGAAGAGGAGCATAACCTTACGATTATCCTCCCAATAAACTGTGACTTTTACGTCGCTATTATTCCGATGCATCCTTATATACTTTATCGAATTTTATTTTTTGACCGGTTTTAAAAAACCGGGTCGATTGTGTCTGATATGCAACTGACTTCTTCTGAAACCACCTCGGGTGAGATGAGTTCGGAAGAGGTGGTGGGAGCGCGTCGGTTTTATCCGATACGCGCCCCCACCGCGGGCGCCGGAGGAGTCGTCGACGGGGGTTTTCCCGTCTATGCGTAGGTGTTCACCAACAGGGTGGCATCCTAATGCTCCTTTCGTTGTGGATTTGGAATGTACTTCTTCTGAAACCACCTTGCTTGAAGATGAGTTCGGAAGAGGTGGCGGTAGCGCATCGGTTTGATCCGATACGCTACCGCCGCGGGCCCCGGCGCGGAGGTCGGCTTCAGCCGATCGCTATGTCGTGCTTACCATTGTCGCATGCGAATGCTCCTTTCGTCGTGGACTTGGAATGTACTTCTTCTGAAACCACCTCGGGTGAGATGAATTCGGAAGAAGTGGTGGGAGTGCGTCGGTTTTATCCGATACGCGCTCCCACCGCAGGCGCCCCGGCGGTAGGGTGAGTCGCCCCTTTTTTTAGGGGTTATGTCTGCGGCCAGATGCCGCTAGGCTCGTCCTTTACGCATCGGCTGCTCCTTTCGTCGTGGACTTGGAATGTACTTCTTCTGAAACCACCTTGCTTGAAGATGAGTTCGGAAGAGGTGGCGGGGCGCATTGGATTTGTGTCCGTTGCGTTCCCCGCCGCGTGCGTGCGGGCGCCAGTTGATGTGCTGGACCCGTCGCAACAGGGCTCGTGGCCCATTCTTTTTTTTAGGTTATCTCGGTCGTCAGAGACTCCCCAACCCTGAGGGTCTTACTGTAAGATCTTCAAGGTTGGAGAAGCGGAGGGACAAACGACGAATCGTCTATCCCCCCGCTCAGCCGCCAGCTCATCCCGCCCGGTCGTTTTTCTGGGGGGTAGAAATTGGCAGCCCGAGCCGATCGGATCGCTTTCCGCGCACGCCCCGAACTTCGTCGAGGGCGCCGGTATCCAAGCCGCACAGGTTGAAAGCCTGGCATGGGATGACCGTCCTGCGGATGAGCGCATCGGCTCGGATTCGGGGTCGGCTGCCGCCCCCGCCAGCGAGTTCGCCCTTTTTCGGGGCGCAGGACGTATCCCGCGGTCATGTGTCTGGGCGGGGTCCCTGGGAGCTCGAAGTGCCGGCGGGCGCGTATTCCGCGCCCCGAACTTGTCGCGGCCGCATCCGGGCCGCACGCAGCCCCGAGGGGAAGATGACTTTCTTTTGGTCCCTCTCGGCGCCACTTTACTTGTTCCGCTCGATGGCGGCATAGTTTTTCGGGTATTATTATGGCCCCCGAGCCGTCCGCTACCAAGTACTAATAGCGGCTAGCTGGCCTTGAGTTTCCGTTTCATTCGCGACCTCCCGTCGCAGTCGGTTTTGGACGGACGCCTCGAGCGTACTGTCCGGACCTTGGGGCGGGCGTGCCCCTGGCGATCGCGGCCGATCCTCGGCCGCTCGGCGTTCTCCTGATGGACCGGATGTGGCTCCCGGGGTTTACCCTCGGTGAGCTGGCCATCCCCTTGGGGATGGCCCGCTAAGCCCCGTCGATGGGCGAGTCACTGCCGCGGTACCGGGCGCCGTGGGCCCCCGCGCGCGCGTACACGGGGGAGAAGACCTGCGACAGCTGCTCGCAGCAACTGTCGCGGTAGCGATACCGCTCCATGCGGTCTCCTTTCTCTCCCCTCGAATCCCGCAGGACTCGAGGTTCGGATTTGGAATTTTGTCAAAAAAGCATTCATAGCGCGATTATGTATAATAGCATACCCTGACAATATTGTCAAGGGTTTTACGGGTAATTTAATAAATTTTATTTAATATTAGGTAAAAATTTATTTATATTGCTTATATATAATTTCTCCTTAATCAATAAACTTGATAAAAATATTAATATTACTTAAGCCGTAATATAAAATAAAAAATAAGCTGATCTTTACAATCAAGCATTCAACCCTTATCAACCATGGAATAAAGTCCGCCAAGGAGGTGGCCGATGAGACAGCAAAAGGCTCGTAACTTGTTCAGATTTACGGTTTTTGTCTTGTTGGGAACACTGCTTTTCTGTTGTGATGGGAGTTCCGGCGATGGCCAGAATAATGCCGCGCAAAACGGCATTGTCAAACTGAGCATCACCAACAACGACGACAACACCATCGTGCCGCGCTACTCACTTGATGGCGGTACAGAGCAAGACTTTCCTTCGCTCGCCGCAAACGAAACCAAGGAAGTATCGATTTCCGCGGCGGCAGGAAGCCATTCAGTTGAAATCGTCTGGAACGAACCGGACACCGGCGATATTTATCGGAAGGGACCGACCAGCCAGACGGTCAACGCGAACCAGACGACGGTCTGGAGTTTTTCGATCGACAAGCATCAGCCTGTACCGACCGTCAGTACCGCCATCATCACGCTTGTCAACAACGACGACAATACGGTATCGCCGAAATATTCGTTGAACGGCGGCGCCTGGACAGATTTCGGTTCGCTTACGCCGGGCGAAATAAAATCGATCAGCCTGAACGCCCCGATTGGATCGGCTGCCGTCTCGATCAGCTGGGTGGAACCCGATACCGGACTGACTTATTTCAAAGGACCGGTGACGCAGACCATCGTCGCGGGCCAGACCACCGTATGGAATTTTTCGATCGACCGGCATCTGCCTCCGCCGACCACCGGCTCGCTGAGCGTCAATATCAGCAACGGCGACGATGACGCGATCACTGCGGAGGTGCGGCTCGACAGCGGCACCTGGAACAACCTTGGTCAGATAGCGTCGGGCGCGACGACCGCTTATTCGTTCGGATCGCTTGCGCCAGGCAGTTATTCCGTTACGCTTCGCTGGTACGACGCCGACACCGGGCAGACTTACAGCAAGACGGCAAGCGGCACGATCAACGCCGGCGACTCATTGACTTGGTCGCTGGCGATCGATCTGAATCTGCCGCCGCAACCGACGACCGGTACGGTCAAAATCGCGGTTAACAACGGCGATGACAACACCATTTCACCGCAGTACCAGATCGATGGCGGTGTCTGGACCAATATCAGCGCGGTGGCGAGCGGAGCAAACATCGAAACGAGTTTTACCGTCTCGGTCGGGACGAAAACCATCCGTATCTCGTGGCTTGATCCGAGCGACGGCCAGACCTACTATTCGGCGTCGTCAAGCCAGGCGGTTGTGGGCGGGCAGACGACAACCTGGGATTTCACCATCGACCGCCATCTGCCGCCGGCACCGACAACCGGAACCATCAACCTCAAGATCAGTAACACCGATAATGACGTCATTACTCCCCGCTATCAGATCGATAACGGAGTCTTGACGGATTTCATGCCGCTCAACTCGGGAGAAACCAAGGAGATCAACCTGACGGCCTCGCCCGGCAGCCACTCGGTATCCATTTCTTGGTTCGATAACGACACGCAGCAGACCTACAATCAAGGGCCGGTCTCGCAGATCATTTACGCCGGCGTCGTTACCAGCTGGAGTTTTTCCATCGACAACCATGAGCCGATCCCTCTGTCCAAATACCGGGGGAGTTTCAATTTCAGTCCTTATGAGGATGGGCAGGATCCGAATCTGCTTTCGGTCATCAGCGAAGCACAGATCAGAGCGCGGCTATCCATCATCGCGCCTTACACCGAGCGGATCCGGATTTTCGGCACCGAGTATGGCCTGGAGAAGATTCCGGCTATTGCCAGCGAATTCGGCATCGAGACGTACGTCGGCGCCTGGTTAAGCAAAGATCTGGCGGCCAATGAACGCCAGCTTGCCAACCTGATCGCCATCGGGCAGTCCGGCAAGGCAGCCGCCCTGATCGTCGGCAGCGAAGTCTTGCTGCGTAACGATCTGACAACGGCACAGCTGATCGCCTATATCCAACGGGTCAAGCAGGCGGTGCCCGGCGTACCGGTCACTACTGCGGAAGTCCACGGTATCTGGGAGACCAATGCGGCGCTGATCGCCGAAGTCGATTTTCTGATGGTGAATTATTATGCCTTTTGGGAGGGGGTGAATATCGACAACGCGCTGGCCTCGATCCACGGTTATCATTCGCTGGTCAAAGCGCGGGCGGGCGGCAAGAAGGTAGTCGTTTCCGAGACCGGCTGGCCTTCGGGCGGCAATCAGAACGGCAATGCCGTTCCGTCGCCGGAGAATGCCGCCAAGTATTTTCTCAACTTCGTCTCCTGGGCCAGAGCCAACAACGTGGAGTATTTCTACTTCGAAGCCTTCGATGAGACCTGGAAAGCGGCTTACGAAGGCCTGGTCGGGAAATACTGGGGTGTCTGGGACAAGGACGGCGTGATGAAGCCGGGCATGCAGAGGGTCTTTGATAACGAGGTCATGCCCGACAACTGGAGCAGCGCCGCGCTTACCGGCGGTGAGGGAACGCCGGCGATCGAGTTGACCTCTGTTCCGGCGCTCGGCAGTACCGCCAATTTATACGGTTATGCCTGGCATATCCTGCCGGCGGACTGTAAGATCGTGGTCTATATCAAGGTCGGCTATAACTGGTGGGTCAAGCCCTACTACGCGTCGCCGCTGACCTACATCGCGAACGACGGCAGCTGGGTCTGTGACATCACCACCGGCGGTTCGGATCAGAATGCTTCGCAGATTGCAGTATATCTGATCCCGAACGACTACAGCCCGCCGCTCGTCGGCGGCGTCGCGACTTTGCCGGCGGAACTTGAAACGAGTTCTCTTGCAAGGGTGATTGTGACGCGTCCGTAGCGGATCAATCGCTTTTAACAAAACCCCGCATCGCCAGCCGATGCGGGGTTTTTCAATAAAAAAATCGCCCCTTTCGGAACGATCTTTTTTGTGGTCCAGGTGGGAGTCGAACCCACACGCCTTTTGGGCACAACATTTTAAGTGTTGCGTGTATACCAATTCCACCACTGGACCCTATTTATTTCTGGTTGTTTATTTTTGTCGGATGTCCGAATTTGATTAAATTTATTTTCTTCTTTCTTGTCCAACCCTTTAATTGCAGCTCTCTGTTCATCGCTTCCTCTTTGGTATTATAACTTTCTAGCCAAACAAGTTTCACTGGAAGTTTACTGCTTAAATAAAACGACCCAGTTTTATTGTTGTGTTGTACAACCCTTCTTTTAATATTATCAGTATATCCAACGTAAAAAGAATTATCGTGGCACAATAAAATATATACCTTGTACATAATTTTCTTATCGTAGCCCTTCGGTTGCGCTCAGGGCACTTCGACTCTGACGAGTAGAATCAAGAAGTGCTTGCACTGAGCGAGGAGGGAAATTATTGTAGCTCTTCGGCTGCGCTCAGAGTACCTCGACTAAAATAAATTACAGAGTTGAAGTGCTTGCACTGAGCGAGGTGGAAATTTGATGTTAATCAAATTTACACCGAGTCGAGGTGGAGATGGCGGGAGTTGAACCCGCGTCTAATAAATTTTTTATTACACTACTACAGAATTAGTCCAACTTGATGATTTGCTCGGATGGTTAAAGCTGAACGAAATCCATCCAAGCTAGATTTCTTTGTTTAGAATCAGAAGCGAAATCGTCTTCAGATCCGAGCCCGGATGATAACACCGGTGATCCGACACACGGACGTAGTCGGGCCGATGGTCGCGGCTATTAAGCGGCGACGGGAGCGAAGACAGGCATGCTGAAAGCACGCGCGACTTTGCTCAAAGTGTTTTTGGCACTTA